>OLGM01000479.1_pt1 | contig 25341 bp, 25 predicted proteins | sample 1606001 | NCBI WGS metagenome assembly OLGM01 (sample SAMN03283294) | human gut metagenome | biome: human-associated habitat; material: feces | host: Homo sapiens | place: Peru | collected 2012
TACACAAGGGAGGCTTTGATTTTTGCGAAACCACCAAAAATAGGTTTATCGACACACTCAACCGCCCCCAATATCGGGGGCGGTTGATTTTATGTTTGTTTGCTTGCTTTGCGCCGAAATCAGGCTTTTTTGCTCTCTTTTTCCTGCGCTTCGTTGTGCGCCTTTATCGCGGCGGCTATCTCCTTGTCGTTATAGAAGATATAGACAACGACTGAAATCGCGACGAAAATCATTGCTACAAGCGCCGTGTTGCGCACTCCCGCGCTCGTTGCGGCGCCCGTGCCGTCTGCGCCCTTGCCGAGCAGGAGCGAGCACGCGATAACGACTGTCGCCTGGCACATCTTGTTGGCAAAGTTGCGCGCGGCGAAGAACATACCCGCTCTGTTCTGTCCTGTCTTTATCGAATCGTACTGCGCGAGATCCGCGAAGATGGATGAGGGGATTATGTTCGTTATCGCTATGGGCATGGCTATAACGAGTCCGATGAGTATCGCGAACGGCTTCGCGCCGATGGCGTCGATAACAAGATTGTAGTTAAAAATAGCGCAGTAGAGCAGGACATATGTTATGCACGCGCCGAGAAGCAGCGGCTTCTTGCCGACCTTGCGCGCCAAGATATTGACGAGCGGATAGGTCATTATGCCGACGCCTATTGATATAACCGAGACATATGTCACCCACTCGTCGCCGAGGTTCAAGAGATTTGTTATGTAATAGACCTCAGCGGTGTTAAAGAAGGTGAACGCTATCCACATGATAAGATAACCCACGGTGATTATCGCGAAGTTCGGATAAGAGACGGTCGCCTTGAGTGCGTCCCAGATGGACTGGTGATATTCCTTCGGCTCGACGTAGTCCTTCTCTTTGATGACAAAAGCCGGGATGAGTGCGGCAATTCCGCCGAGCACGCAGAACACGATAAACGGAATGCGCAGAGCCCATATCTCCTCGATGCCGTTTTTCATCAGTATGCTCTTTATCATAGATGTGCAGAACACCATCGCCGACGAGACGACATAGAGCAGGCTGACTATCGAATAGAGGAACACTCTCTTGCGCGGCTCGGCGACAACCTCCGCCTGAAGCGCGCTGTAGGGGATGTTATAGAGCGTCGAGAACAGGTAATAGAGCGCGAGCATCACGCCGACCCATATGGCGTTTATAACGCTCGAACCCGCCACGGGCGGGAAAAAGATGAGCAGGCAGAACAGCCCGTAAGGGATAGCCGACCAGCGCATAAAAGATATGCGTCTGCCGCTCTTTGCCTTGCTGTTATCCGAAAGACTCGCGGCCCACGGGTCGGTAACAGCGTCGATAACCGTGCCGATTCCGCGGATTATCGCCATGGTCAGCGCAGCTTTCACAAAAAACTGCGGCAGCGTTGTGTTCGAGTTCGTGGGGATGAAGAAAGTCAACAGGTATGTTGTAATAATACCGTTGATAAGTCCCCTTGCAAAATCTCCGAGGCACAGGGCGAAGATCTTGCCGTTTGTTATTTTTTTCATTGTTTCTCTCTCCTCCCGCCGTCTCCGGCTATTTTGAGAAATTTTTCGCGAAGATGTTTTCTGAACAGCTCGGGCTCTTCGCTCAACGGGCGGTGAGCCGAGTTTTCAAACCAAATTAAGTCTTTGTCCGGCGCTTCTATCGAATCGTAGTAATTCTGAATCAGCGCCGCAGGGGTGTTTTCGTCGCGCCGCCCCTGGAATATATAATAGGGCATCTCAAATGTATGGAGCTGGGTGGTGAAATCATAGTTGACGAGCGTCGGCCACATCTGCGTCAGGCAGAGCTTATAGCCTTTCGCCGCGCCGTATTTGTCTTTTATGCTGAGCTCCGTCGAGAGCAGCATCGGCAGAACGGTGCCTTTGAAATAGCTCTCTTTTTTGACCGTGTGTCCGCCGTATTTCCCGAGTATGCGCCGCTGGGTCATGAGCCCCTCGAACACCGGCTTATACTGCCCGTTGACGGGCGGACCGACCTGTTCGAGCTTGGCTATGCTCTCCGAATCGTTCGCCTCTTTCGCCTTTCTCATCGCAAAGGCATAGGACAGATTCTCGTTTTCGACTCCGTTGACGACCTGGCCGTAGCCGATATATCCGGCTATCTTATCCGGCACGCGGGCGCAGGCGAATGTGCCGAGCTCGGTGCCCCAGCTGCCGCCGACGATAAATATTTTCTCCTTGCCGAGCGTTTTGCAGAGCCATGAAATAAGCTCGGCGCAGTCGGATATCAGCTGTTCGAGCGTCAGGCTCTCGGGGTCGCAGCCGAAATACGAGCCTCCCGTTCCGCGCTGATCCCACGCAACGACCGTGAAATCGTCCGTCAGCCCGAAGCCGTTTTTAGCCATGTCGTGGCGGTTGGGCACGCCCGGTCCTCCGTGGAGAAACAGAATGACCGGATTTTCATTTTTCGTTCCCCAAATGTGAATCGTCTGTCCAAGCCCGCCGAGCGTCACACGCTCCTTGCGGTCTATCGGATATCTGCCCACAGAAAACACCTCACTTGTATCAATAGTCTAATTGTAGCACCTTTCGGCGCGCAAACCAATAAACAAATTATAAAGAATGGAGCCGCCCGAACGGGCAGCCCCAAAATATAAATTAATTTGCTATATATTTGCTGTTTACCGCAGGCACATCGAACTCGCCATAACATTTGAATCCGGCGGCTGGCGAGCGCTCAAGCTCAACATAGAATCTGTAATACGGCACGAAATATGCGTCCATGGGGTCTATGGAATAGACAAGCTCGACTTTTTTTATCTTCTCGCGCGTGATATTACCGTTTTCTATTCCGTCCGCCGAGCCGGAGATATATTCGCCGCCGAGCAGAAGTTTTTCGGCCTCTTTATACGATATTATCGGATAATTGCCGAGCTTCTTCGCGCCGTCAACGGAACCGATTCTTATTGATTCAAGCCCGCCGTTTTCGTTTATATCAAAATACACGCTCCCGAAATTATAGCTTTTTACTCTTTTCAAATCGCCGCCCGAACCATCATAGACGCGGTATTCGGCGCTCTCCGCGCCGTTTATATCATAGTCGGAGGTGACGCAGAGCACGGGATTTTTGAAGCCTATTACAGAAGAATACTTTTTGATAAAATATTCGGCGGCATCGCGCCCCGTGCCGTTTCCCGCGGCAGGCTCGGAAAAGTTTATACTTACCCCGCCCGTCACAAACGCCGATATCAAGCCGATATCCGTCTCGGCTCTGACGGCATAGAGCGAATCTTCGCTAACCACCCAATCGGAATCCGGCATGGTCTCACGGGTCACTGATTTTATCTGAGCGCCGAGTTTTTCGGCGGTTTTATTGATATTGTCAAGCATATCGTCATAGCTCAGCAACTGCGTATTTTTATATACGGGCAGCCGCTTTAAATTCATATCCGCGCTCCACGGGTTCCCTGTAGTATATTCGCTCATGTCGCGGACGATAATTTCGTGCGCTCCCGCGCCCAAGCCAGAAGAACCGTCGGCATTGAGCGGTATCTTTTGCAGCCTCGCGGGGCTTATCAGCCAATAGCCGAAGAACACCGCCGCGGCTATGCAGAGACACGCTGCCGCCGTCATCAAGCGCATGGGATAGCGCGGCGCTCTGTTCTTAAAATTTATTTTTTTCGGCGCAGCTTCGGATATAAACCGATCGTCAACGCCGCCGAGTGCGTCAAATATGTCTTTGTTTTTCATATCGCAAAGCCCTCCTTTTCGAGAAAACTCCTGAGGCTGTCCCTCGTCCGCTTGAGGGACATTTTCACCGCGCCCTCGGTCATTCCACGCTCTGCGGCTATCTCCGATATGCCAAGCATATACCAATAGCGCTGGACGAAAATTATTCTTCTCTCCCGCTCGAGCGACTCCAAAAATCGGTTCACCGCATCACGCAGCAAAGCCGCGTCCGCCTGCATTTCTGTGTTTTCAGCACCCGGAACACACTCCGAAAGCTCATCGAGGGCGAGATTAAAATGCTTCTCGCCGCGCTTTTTGGAGCGGCGGGCTTTGAGCAAATTCAGCGCGGAATTTCTCGCCATCCTGCCGAGATATGCGCCGAGATTTTCCGGTCTGTTCGGCGGAATGGAGTTCCACGCGCCGAGCATGGCGTCGCCGACGCACTCCTGTGCGTCCTCGCGGCACCGCACAACGGCATATGCAATCGTATAGCAATAACCCGAATATTTTTCTTCGAGCCGCGTCACGGTCTTTTCGTCGCGGGCAAACAGTCCGTCAACGAGCAGCTTATCTTCCATATTCCGCCTCCTCGCTTTTGAAATCCTCTCACCCTTAAAGACAGCAAAAAGTGCTTTAGGTAACGCGTGGGCTTGCCTTTATTTTTATATTATCATATATTTTGCGTTTTGAAAAGAAAAACGCCCCGAAGAAGCACTTCGGAGCGTCATATAAATTATATTTTATCAGCCGCCGAGATAGGCTTTGACTATCTCTTCGTTGTTGAGCAGATCCTGCGCGGTGCCCTCTGCGGTTATTGCGCCGGTTTCGAGGACATAGGCGCGGTCGGAGATGGAGAGCGCCTTTTTCGCATTCTGCTCGACGAGCAGAATGGTCGTGCCGGACTTGTGATAGTCCTTGATTATCTCGAACACCTGATCGACAAACAGCGGGGAGAGACCCATCGACGGCTCATCGAGCATGAGCAGCTTCGGGTGGCTCATCATAGCTCTGCCCATTGCGAGCATCTGCTGCTCGCCGCCGGAAAGAGTGCCCGCTATCTGCGACTTTCTCTCACCGAGGCGGGGAAAGCGGGTGCAGATCTCGTCGATATCCTCTTTTATCTTCTTTTTGTCCTTCTGCGTATATGCGCCGAGGAGCAGGTTTTCGTAGACGGTCAGCTCCTGGAACACACGGCGACCCTCGGGCACCTGGCTCATTCCCATGCCGACCAGCTTATGACCGGGAATCTTGTTTATCTCGTTTCCGTCATAGACGACGGAGCCGCTCTTTATCGGAATGAGGCGCATGATGCTCTGCATCGTGGTGGTCTTGCCCGCTCCGTTTGCGCCGATGAGCGAGACTATCTCGCCCTGATCGACATGGAAGCTGATGCCCTTGAGCGCTCTTATAACGCCGTAATAGACCTGAAGGTCCTTGACTTCTAACAATGCCATGACTTTTCCCCCTTATTCACCGATATACGCCTTTATGACCTCGGGATCACTCAGCGCGTCCTCTGTCTTGCCCTGCGCGAGCACTGTGCCGAAGTTGAGCACGGTTATCTCATCGCAAAGACCCGACACGAACTTCATGTCGTGCTCGATAAGAAGTATGGTCATGTCAAACTCGTCTCTTATGCGCCTGACTATGTCCATCAGATCCTCTGTCTCGTGGGGGTTCATGCCCGCAGCCGGCTCGTCGAGGAGCAGCAGGCACGGATTGGTCGCGAGAGCGCGGGCTATCTCAAGCTTTCTCTGCTTGCCGTAAGGCAGGTTGCAGGCGAGGTTGTTTCGCTCGTCATAGAGATCAAAGATGCGGAGTATCTCCTTTGCCTTGTCGCGCATCGCCTTCTCCGTCTTGTAGTGCTTCGGGAGGCGGAAGATGCTCGAGAAGATATCGCATTTGAACTCGGGCTGATTGTGCAGACCGACGAGGACGTTTCTTATCACGCTCATGTTGTTGAACAGGCGGATGTTCTGGAACGTTCTCGCGATGCCCTTGTGGTTTATCTGCTCCTGGCTCTTGCCGCGAAGCTCTTCGCCGTTCAAGAAGAAAGTTCCGGTGGTGGGCTGATAGACGCCGGTGAGCATATTGAAGACCGTTGTCTTGCCCGCTCCGTTGGGGCCTACGAGACCGTAGAGCTGCTTTTTCTTTATTTTCAGATCGACATTCTCGACCGCTTTCAGTCCGCCGAAGGAAATGCCGAGATCCTTTGTTTCAAGAACATATTCAGCCATTTTTCTTTCCTCCCTTTTGCGGCTTGTCGGGGACATATTCCTTGCCCTGCTGCATATCGACAGAGAGGATTTCGTCCATGGAGATCTTTGTGGGAACGTTGCTCCACTCGCCCTTGTCGTCGCTGATATCCTCGGGCTTGCGCTTCTTGTCCGCAATGCGCGCCATGATGAAGCGCGGAGCGAGCTTCTCTTTTATGCGGGTGAACGCGGGAGCGTTGTTGAAGATAACGAGGCAGATAAGAATGAGCGCATATATAAGGTACTTGAGCGCCGCGAGGTCGCCGGAGAGCTTGCTCTGGAGCTCGAAGTTGATTATCGTGATGAGCGCGGCGGAGACTATCGAGCCGTTGATGCTTGCCATGCCGCCGAGGACGACCATGACGAGGATCTCGATAGAGTAGTTATACGAGAACACCGAATACTGGACGGGCGTGATGTAATGCGCATAGATAACGCCTGCGACGCCCGCGAAGAATGCGGAAAATACGAACACAAAGAGCTTGTAGAAGGTCACGTTTATGCCCATTGCCTTTGCCGCTATCTCGTTGTCGCGTATAGCGGTTATCGCTCTGCCGTGCTTCGAGCGGATAAGATTGTTTATCATGAACAGGACGATGAGCACGACGACGAAAGCGACGATATAGAGCGAGGTATCGTTCCTCGTATCGTACTTTATCGTGTTCGTGCGAAGACCCATTGCCTTGCCGAAAACATCGAGGTTCTTGAATATCGTTCTGACTATCTCGCCGAAAGCGAGAGTCACTATCGCGAGGTAGTCGCCTTTGAGTCTGAGCGCGGGAAGTCCGACGATGAGACCGAATATTGCGGCTATCACGCCGCCGGCGAGCATGCTGATGATGAGCACCAGAAGCTTGCTGCCGATAACATTAGAGAGCTGAATGGCTATGTATCCGCCGAGATATGCGCCGACGCACATAAAGCCCGCATGACCGAGCGACAGCTCGCCGAGGAAACCGACGACGAGGTTCAGGGAAACGGCGAGGATGATGCTGTAAGCTATCTGGACGAGCAGGGTCGACGCCGAGCGCTGGAGGTTGCCGGTCAGCTGGAGAATGACCGACACGCCGAGGACGGCGATGACCATTATATAGCTGATGTAATTTTTGAGCTTGAATTTGCTTTCTGTCTTTGTTTTACTCATCAATTACACCTTCTCTCTTCTCTTCTTGCCGAGCAGACCGATGGGTCTTACAAGAAGGATCAAAATCAAAAGACTGAATTCAACGGCAGTGGTATAGGGTGCGAGGACGGGGACGGCAAGGCATATCTTCTCGATAACGCCGAGGAGCACGCCGCCGATCATCGCGCCGGGGATGGAGCCGATGCCGCCGATAACCGCCGCGGTGAACGCCTTGATGCCGGGCATCGAGCCGAGGGTCGGCTCCGCAGTCGGTATCTGGAAGAGATAGAACACGCTCGCGAACGCGGCGAGAGCCGAGCCGATTGCAAAGGTGACGGTAATTATCTTGTTGACATTTATGCCCATGAGCTGAGCCGCGCCCCTGTCTTCGGAGACGGCAAGCATGGCGCGTCCGGTCCTGGTCTTTTTGATGAACAGGGTCAGGGCAACCATTATAACCGCGCTTATGCCCATGGTGAGGATCGAGCTGACGCTGACATTGGTGCCCGCAATGCTCACCGCGCCGAGCGAGGGCAGAGACACGCTCTGCGCCTTTGCGCCGAAGATGAGCTGCGCGATACTCTGAAGCAGGTAGCTGACGCCGATAGCGGTTATCAGAACCGCGATGGGGGTAACGCCTCTCAGGGGTCTGTAGGCAACCTTTTCGATAATAATACCCATCAGCGTGCAGACTATAACAGATGCCAGAACGCCGATAGCGAGATTTCCGCCCGCCGCCAGCGTTGTGAAAACGGCATATGCGCCGACCATGATGATATCGCCGTGGGCAAAGTTGAGCATCTTCGCGATGCCGTAAACCATCGTGTAGCCCAGTGCTATGAGGGCGTAGATGGCGCCGAGGCTGAGTCCGTCAAATATAACACTCATAATAAACCTAACGCTCCTTTAGAATGGGAGAAACTTGAACTGCCGAAAGAAAAACAGAAAACGGCAGGAGAATACACTTCCCCTGCCGTTCAAAAACCAATAAATATAAATTTTAGAAATTAATAGTTATCAGCCAAGCTCAACAATAACGGGGACCTTGTTGCAGGCGCCGCTGGCTTCCCAGGTCATCTTGCCGGTAACTCCGTCATAGGAGAAGTCGGAGGCGGTGATAGCCTTTGTCATAGCAGTACCGAGAGCCGTGGGATCGACCTTGACGTTGTTAACGCCGGTCTTCTTCATAGCGTTGAAGACTGCATAGACTGCATCGTAAGCGTCAGCCGCGAACTGGTCGGGGAGAGCGTTGTACTTTGCCTTGTAGGAATTTACGAACTTCGAAACCTTCTCTTCCTTGCTGTTGACATCGAAGGGGGTGATGTACTTGATCTGGTTCTTAACGGAGGAGTCGATCTGGCTGGCTACGCCGTCAAGTCCGTCGCATCCGAAGAGAACCGCGTTGCAGCCCTTGGAAGCGCAGGTCTTTGCGATAAGTCCCGCCTCGGTGTAGTAGATGGGAAGAAAGATAACGTCGCAATCTTTAAGAGCGGCAACCTGAGTGGAGAAGTCTCTCTTGTTCTCCTTGTCGAAGGTCTGCTCGATGTAGGAGACGCCGAGCTCGTTCATCTTTGCCTTGAATGCATCGTAGATGCCCTGCGAATAAGTGTCGGAGGTATCGTAGATAGCGCCGATCTTCTTATAGTTCGAGGTAAGCTCCTGAGCGGCAAGTGTGCCCTGGTCGGGATCGCCGAAGCAGACGCGGAAAGCGGTGTCGCCGGTCTCAATAACAGAAGCTGCGGAAGCGGAGGGAGTCATGAAGAAGATGCCGTACTCGGCAGCTGCGGTGCCGAAAGCCTCGCAGGATGCGGAGGTAACGGAGCCGAGGGAGACCTGCATGCCGCCCTCAAGCAGGGAGGTGAAGCCCTGACCTGCCTCAACGGCGCCGGCCTTGTCGTCCTTCATGTCGAACTTGAAGTTCACTCCGTTGAGACCGCCTGCGGCGTTAATCTCGTCAACGGCTAGCTGAGCGCCGTTGCGCACGGAGTTTCCGTATGATGAAGCGTCGCCGGTCAGAGGGCCGGTTGCGCCGATAACATATTCGGTGTTGTTAGCTGTGTACTCGCCAACCTTGGTAAGATCGGCGTCTGTCTTGGTATCGCTGCCGCCGTTTTTGCCTGAGCATGCGGTGAAGCCGCACATCACGAGAGCAAGAGCGAGGACTAATGCAAATACTTTTTTCATAAAAATCCTCTTTTCTTTCCTGTTTTTTATTTTTATTCTCGGCGTCGCCCGACAACTGCGGCGCAAAAAATCGGATATAATGAGGGCGATTGTGAATTACCTTCAATTTTTATTGATTATACTTTCGTATGAGCCTATTGTCAATACTCATAAAAATTTTCGCTTTTTTTAATAAAAATGACGAAAATCAGGAAAATCGCTTTATCACTTTTAACAACTGAAATGTTCCGTCAAAACAAATTGATTGTCAGAGTCCCGTCAGCGGATTATTTTGCCTTTCCCATAGCCTTGACGCGGTCGAACTCGTCGGTTATCTCCTTGGAGGGAGCCTTGGTACAGAGGCTGACTATAACCATCAAGACAAGACCGACAAGGAACGCGGGGAGCAGCTCATATATGCCGAACACGCCGCCGATGGGTTTGATGAGATATTTCCAGATAAAGACCATCGCGCCGCCCGACACCATGCCGGCGATCGCTCCGGGGAGCGTGGTGCGCTTCCAGAACAGGGAGCAGATAACGAGCGGACCGAAAGCCGCGCCGAAGCCCGCCCATGCGAACGAGACTATGCCGAACACCGAGCTGTCGGGGTTGCGGGCGATTATTATACCGAGGATAGCTATGCCGATAACGGTAAGGCGCGCTGCGAGCATACTCTTCTTCTCGGATATCTTGAGGTGGAACGCCTCACGCAGTATGTTCTCGGACACGCTCGAAGCGGCGGCGAGAAGCTGGGAGTCGGCGGTGGACATCGTGCTCGCAAGGATACCCGCGAGAATAAGACCAGCCATGATAGCCGGGAACGCGCCGTAGGTCGAGAGCAGGCGCGCGACGCGGACTATAATAGTCTCGGTGTCGTTGCCGTGGAGCTGATCGACAAGACCGGTGTTGCTCAGCGCTCTGCCGACGATGCCGATAAGAACAGCCATCGCCATGGCGATAACGACCCATACCGAAGCCACGCGGCGGGAAAGCTTGAGCTTTTTCTCGTCCTCGATAGCCATGAAGCGAAGCAGGATATGCGGCATACCGAAATAGCCGAGACCCCACGAGAGCGTGGTGATTATGTGCAGAAGATTATAGGGCTCGCTCTTGCCGGTATCTTCTATATATGATGCGGTGAACGAGAGATAGCCGGGGAGAGCCTTTGCGTTCTCGACAACAGCATCAACGCCGCCCGCCGATATCGTTGAGAAAACGAGGACAAAGACTATCGCCACGGTCATGATAATGCTCTGTACGAAGTCGGTCGCCGAAGCGGCGAAGAAGCCGCCCGCCGTGGTATAAGCGACTATGACAACTGCTGAGATTATCATCGCGGTCATGTAGTTCATGCCGAACAGCGAGGAGAACAGCTTGCCGCAGGCGGCGAAGCCGGACGCAGTATAGGGAATGAAGAAAATAATGATTATAACCGCCGCGAGCACCGCAAGAATGTTTTTGTCATCCCTGAAGCGGCGGGAGAAGAACTGCGGAATAGTGAACGAGCCGGTCTCCTGAGTGTATCTGCGCAGTCTGAGCGCGGTGAACAGCCAGTTGAGATATGTTCCGACTGCGAGACCTATTGCGGTCCAGCCGACATCGGCAACGCCGGAAAGATACGCGAGCCCGGGCAGGCCCATAAGCAGGTAGCTCGACATGTCGCTCGCCTCAGCGCTCATTGCGGTAACGAGCGGACCGAGCTTTCTGCCGCCGAGGTAGAAATCGGCGGACGATTCGTTCTTCCTCGCACAGCGGAAGCCGATTATCAGCATTCCGACGAGGTAGACGGCGATCGTCCCCAGGATACAGATGTTTGATACGGTCATTTGAAAAACTCCTCACGGGCTGCATATGAGCCCCTCATTTTGGCGGCGAAAATGAAAAAGAGCCGCCAGTCTCAGCTGAGCGGCTCTTCATCGTACCGTCATTGATGTCTGCTATTGTAACACATAAAATCGCACATTTCAACGCTTTACCGTGAAAAACAGCAAAATTTTTATTTTTCTTCGCATTCTCCGCCCTCGACCATGCGTCTTTTTATCTCGCGCATTCTCTGCGGAATATCTTCTTTTGCCATCTGCTCATGAATTTTGCAGGTGCCCGCCGCCTTCGCGTCGCACTGTAATCAAAAGATATACGCTACCCCGCGTTTCGGCATTTTCTTTTTGTTTGAAAATAAAACGCCTTTAAACTAAAAGCAAACTGTGCCCCGGCAATGCCGCACCCGCCGCATATCGTACAATCATTTTACCGTTCCCCCCAAAACAGTTGACACAGAAGAAAAAAGCCGATATATTAAAAACGGCACAAATTGAAACAGGAGGATAAAAAATGAAATACGACCTTGATTATCAGGGAGCAACAGAAATTCTTCAAGACCGTGTGAGTACCGGCATACCGCCAATAACGGGAAGATTTCTCGAAAATTCATATCTTCCTGAGTTCAATCAGGATATCCTTGAAGAGGCCGAACGTCTCAACGCGGTGTTGCCGCTGATAAAGTGGGAAGTGGATAACAACGATCTCAGCGAAGCCATGAGCGACGAGCTCCATCTCTACTATGAAGATCTGCTCAAAGGCCGCCTCGACGGAATACTGGACGAGGAGGAAGCCCCGATTATCATAAAAGACCTTACCGAGAGCTATATAAAAGCTTTCGGAAAAGACACCCTCGACGAAGAGGACCAATAAAATTATCCGCCTTGCTTTCGCTTGACGGATTTTCTGTTTCTTACTTTTCACTGTTTGACTGTTATTATATAGCAGCCGGTGTTGTCCGGGGAGATAACTGCCGAGCCGAATGCTTTCGGCATCGTCACGCTTTCGCCAATCTCCTGCCTCGAAATCAAATATCCCTCGGCGGAGTACCACTCGCCTGTTTCAAACGAGTCGATATATTTTTCGAGCGTCAGGCGGTCGTTGTATATTATCGCCGCGTGGGGCTTGCCGACATAGCGAATGTGCCACGGCTCGAATTTTATGCCCGTCGAGCTCTTGCCGTAGGACGGATAGCGGATTATAAATCCGTACTTCCACGACTCGGAGTTGACGAACTGCCCGGCGGGACTTTTGACGAAGCCCTTGCCCGCGAAGTTCTTGACATAAACATCGATGCCGAGTCCCGTCTGGTGCTCGCTCGCGCCAGGCGCGGCGGCGGTCGAGGAATCGCTGTTGTAGAGCTCCTTTTGCTCATCCGCGTCGCGGACACTGCTCATGACAAGGAGCTTGCAGTCGGTCTTTTCCATTACTGCGGCGGACAGCTCCGAAAATCTCTCCCTGGCGCAGGCGTTCATTATGACGCCCGTCTTTTTGTATTCCGCAAGATCCGGCTTGTCGTTATCATTTAGAGGATGCTCGGAGTTCACGAGCATCAGGCTCTGATTAAAAGTCACGCGTGAATCGGCGCGCAGGGCGTCGATATTTATTTCATCGAGCTCGGGCGAAATCTTCGCGACCGTTATCTTTCGGGTGTTCAGCCCGAGATATTCCCCGGCGACGAAACGCAGGTGCGGTCTTATCGCAAAGACCGCGAGCAGTGCCGCCGTAACTGCGAGGACTGAGATCATCAGCCCCGCGGAGATTCTTTTTCTCAGTTTCTTCTTCAATCCGGCACCTCTTTTATGCGTGCGCCTGAATATAGGGAACAAGCTCCGTCATCGCATACTGCGCGCCGGCAAGGCACATCGAAAAGAGCATGAGCACGCAGGTCATGATGCACGAGGGGACATCGAGCTTCGCCTTTTCCGCGTCTTTTGAAAACGCGTGGACGAGCATCTCAATGCCGAGAGATATAAAGATAACAGGCCAGAATTTTATTACATCGAGGTAGTTGAAGCTCTTAATAAATGCGCTGAGTAAAAACATCACGCCGAATGTGACGAGGGTCAGACCGAATGTCACCGAGCCTACGCGTTTTGCCGCCATGTTATCTGTCCTCCTCTTCGCTGTCGTTATTCTCGCTGTCAAGCTCGCGCTTTTTGTGCGTGATGAGCTTGACGCCGATGACTATCAGGAGCACCGCGACGGCGACCTGCGGAAGTCTGTAGGATACTTCGCTGAGAATCCCAGCGCCCGTCTCGCTGAGCAGGCGGCTCAGAACATTGACGATTATCTGATCCCAGATAAGATAGGCTCCGGCTATTATCGCGACAATGCCGCCGACCTTTAAAACATTTGCGGAGACAACTTTCTTAAAACGCGGATCAGAGCGAACATTTTCGGGCATGGCGTTCAAGAAGAACAGGAAGTCGTCCCGAACCTTTGCCAGCTTATCCTCGGGCAGATGATATTTGTTCCATGCGTCGAAGAAGCTGTAGAACCACAGCACCGGAAGCACGAGCAGAAACGCCGGGGTGTCGGTCATCATGGCGAGTCCCACTCCCGCGACGAGCGCGAGCATTATAACAAGTCCGCGCTTGACGAGACCTATATACATATGCGCCGCGCCCGGGATGAGTGAAAACAGGAAAAAGAGTATCTTATTCTTTTTGTTCATTATTATTTCCTCCTAAGTCAGAGATTTTCTGTTTGAATTCGCTGAAGCTCTCGTCAATCGACTGGCTTATCGAGCGGCTCTTGTCGTTTATCTTCGACATGTCGATATCGTTTATCTTCGTTATGTGCCTGAACGCGCCGGAGAATATCATCACGAGCGCCGCGCATATTCCCGCGACCACTCTCACGGAATACATCAGCAGGTTATCCTGTCTGCGCTTCTCGCGTGTCTTCTCTTTCGCCGCGGCGGCGAGGATTTCCTCGCTCATGCCCGCCGGCGGATCGACGCAAGCCATGTCGAGCGTCAGGTCGGCCATACGGTCGGCGCACTCGTCGCATTTTGCTATGTGCTCCATGACTTCGGCCGCTTCGCTTTCGCTCAGTCCGCCGCGCAGCAAGAGCATTATTCTTTTATCGTCTGCGTGTGTCATTGCAGTATGACCTCCTTCAGATTTTCTCTGAGCATTTTCTTTGCTCTGTATGCCCGGGTCTGGACGGTTTTGAGCGGTTCGCCCGTTCTCTCGGCTATCTGCGACAGCGGCATGTCCTCGCAGAAATATTCGACCGCAACGCTGCGATACGGCTCTCTCAACGCCTCGCACGCCGCTCTGATATCGCGCCCGAGCTGAGCGTTCATGTATTCGTCCTCGAGTCCCGGTGAAGCGCCGGCTCTGAACTCCAGTTCGTCATCCTCGGCGGGTGTCGTCCTTGACGCCGCGCTCTTTAGATGATCGAGGCACTTGTTCGTCGCTATCCTGCTCAGCCACGCGCGTTCGTTGCGCCCGTCGAATCGGTCGAGCGAGGAATAGGCGGACAGGAACGTTTCCTGGGTCAGATCCTCGGCGGTAAAGTAGTCGTTCGTCAGTCGGTAGCATATGCTGAAGACGAGCTTGCTGTAGCCGTCCATGAGCTCTTTTAACTTTTCTTCGCGATCTATCTTTACCACCTCCTTTGCGCTTTCGTCAATAATAACGAGCATAAAAAAAGATGTACTTCAAAATTTTTCGGCATATGTAAAAATTGCCGCCGAGTTGAATTGCCCGGCGGCAGTCTTATTTCAGGTTGCTTATTATCAATGAAAAGAGCCTTGCGCGGCTGCCGTCGCCGACGAATGAATTGTGCGGGGTTATCACGGCGTTCGGGAGATCCCACAGCTCGCTGTCGGCGTCCAGCGGCTCCTGCTCGAACACGTCGAGCGCGGCTCTGAGCCGTCCGGACTTGAGCTCGGTTATGAGCGCGTCGGTGTCAATTATCCCGCCGCGCGATATATTCACTATGACCGCCCCGTCCTTCATCGCGCAGAGCAATTCGGCGTTCGCGATATGCTCCGTCTCCTTTGTCAGCGGCAGGCAGAATATGACTATATCGCCCGCGCTCACGGCGGCGCGGATATCACTTATTGAATATATTTTATCGAAGCCGTCAACGGTAGTTTTTCTGTCAACGCCGATTATCTCGCAGCCGAACGCCCTGAACCTGTTCGCGCAGGCGCGCCCGACGCTTCCCGCGCCGACTATCACAACGCGCTTTCCGCCCAGCTCCTCGAGTCCGCGGTGCTTCTCCCAGCGGTGCTCCGACTGAGCCGCCGAGAAAAATACTCTCTGTTTATAGAAATCAAGCACCGAGCAGACGGCGAACTCCGCCATCGGCGCGCTGTAGACCCCGCGGGCGTTGAACACTTTTATGCCGTGGGCGTCCATGTAGTCCATGGGCACGCGGTCGAGCCCCGCGCTCGTCAGCTGAACGGTTCTGAGCTTCGGGAATTTTTCGGGCGGAGTATAGAGAAACAGCCCGTTGCAGATGATAGCCTCTATCTCTTCGCAGGGTATGTTCTCCGGCACGGCGACCCGCTCGTCGGGCATGAAATATATCTCATAGCCGAGATTTTCAAGCTCCGCCGATTCTTCGGGCGTTATTCTCAATGCACCTGTTACAAGCAGCTTCATTTTTCCGCTCCCGTTATCTTTTTTATCTCGCGCACCACGCGCGCGACCGGCAGACCGACAACATTGAAGTAGTCGCCGCTGATGCCCTCAACGAGCGTGCAGCCGAGCCCCTGTATGCCGTAAGCTCCGGCTTTGTCCATCGGCTCGCCGCTAAGGACATAGTCCGCTATCTCTTTATCCGAAAGATCGAAGAATTTAACTTTCGTCGCTTCGCTGAACACAGTTTCTTTTCCGTGCGCCGAGATGCAGACTCCGGTATATACCGTATGCTCCCTGCCGGAGAGGCGGCGGAGCATATTTTCCGCGTCCTCTCTGTCGTGCGGCTTGCCGAGAATATCGCCGTCAACGGAGACGACCGTATCCGCGCCTATCACGCAGTCATTCGGTCGGCGCACCGCCACGGGTCGGCATTTCTGCGCCGCTATCGAGCAGACTTTTTCCTCCGGCGTGTCGCCCTGAGGCACTTCGTCAACACCCTCGACATCTATCTCAAAATCTATCCCCGCCGTTTCGAGCAGCTCTTTTCTGCGCGGCGAGGACGACGCAAGAACGATTTTCATATCTCGCCCTTTCTGCGCTTCTGCGCGACTTTGAGCACGGCAGTCTGCGTTTTGCCGTCGCGTATCTCGTTGTTCATTACCATCTCGACCGCCTTTTCGAGCGGTATTTTTTCGGGCGCCAGAAACTCATCGTCGTCGAGGTCGAGGGATGTAAAGGACAGTCCCTTTGCCGCATACATATGGATTATCTCGCCGCAGTAGCCCGGGGTGGGATAAAATTTTCCGAGGTCGATATAGTGCTCCGCCACGGCTCCCGTCTCCTCGCGCAGCTCGCGCTTGCCCGCCTCAAACGGATCCTCGCCGTATTCGAGCTTGCCCGCAGGCAGCTCGAGCAGGACTTCGGAATACGGATAGCGAAACTGCCGCACAAACATCAGTTCGTCATTATCCGTCAGCGCAGCGACGGTCACTCCGCCGGGGTGCTCCACGACCTCGCGCAGAGCCTGCTTGCCGTTGGGCAGCTCGGCGGTGTCGGTGCGGACATTGATTATCCTGCCTCTGTAGATGTACTTTTTTTCAATCGTTTTTTCGTCGAGCTTCATATATAAGCCTCCGTTCAGGTCTTATCCCGCGGGGAAATAAATATTATTTTCCGGGGGTGATTTTTTGAAATATATCTTCACGCCGGGCGAGCCGGACTACGCATATATAAAAGAAAGCGTATGCTCGCTCCAGGCGGAATATCCGTTTTTAAAAGTCGAGATAGCCGGGCGAAGCGCCTGCGGGAGAAAAATCTTCGCCCTGCGCTTCGGCAGGAGCGCAAACCCTGTGCTCATAGCGGCGTGCTTCCACGCGCAGGAGCGGCTGACGGCACTCGTCACGCTGAGATTTATAGAGCGGCTGTGCCTGAGTGCGAAGAACAGGCAGACAATGTGCGGAATCGACATAGGCGGCGCACTTAGCCGGCGGGAAATAATATTTGTCCCGTGCGTCAACCCCGATGGGGTCGAGATAGCCCTGCACGGCGCAGAGACGGCGGGAAAATACAGAGACTGCATTGAGCGCGCGATGAATGAAAGCCAAGATCTCTGGAACGCGAACGCGCGCGGGGTCGATCTCAACCACAACTTCAACGCCGGATGGGATCTTTCAAAGGCTCTGGAAATCGAGGCGGGAATAACCGCGCCCGCGCCGAGGCGGTTCGGCGGATATGCTCCGCAGACCGAGCCGGAGGTGAACGCCCTCGTTCAGCTGTGCCTGAGGCGAATGCCGCGAACAGCTGTAGCCCTGCACAGTCAGGGCGAAGAGATATACTATGAATACGGGGAGCACACGCCGGAGCGCGGCGAGCATATGGCAAAAATTTTCGCCGCGGCGAGCGGCTATACGCTCGTGCAGAATGCGGGGCTTGCCTCGCACGCGGGCTTCAAGGACTGGACGATAGAGGCGCTCGGCATTCCGTCGTTCACATTCGAGCTCGGAAAGGGCAGAAATCCCCTGCCGCTGAGCGACTTCGAGAGCGTGTATAAAAGCATTGAGGAAACCCTCGTGCTCGCCTGCGTGATGTGATGTTGTTGAGGAACGCGCCTTGCCGCTGCAAATATTACCGGCATCACAGCGTACAGCCGATAACAATCGGACTTTTACAATCCTTTTCTCGCTTCGTCTATCACATTCTTGTTCTCTTCGCTTAAATCGAGATAATCGTCCGGCGCGCGCAGAGCCTCGTCGATTATGAATCGCAGAGACCAGCGGTCGGAGTAATCTTTTGCGCTGTCGTCGCGGTAGGGGTTGTTTTCAAGCAGGGTCAGAAGCTCTTTTGTCAGCTCCGTTTCGTTCAGGCGTATAAGCCGGCGGAACAGGAAAACAAGGCTGTATTTATATGTGTTGAGCTCGCCGAAAATTGCTTTTCGCAGACCGTCGTCCGTCTTGAGTGTGTCAACAAGGCGGCTCTTCATCTTTCTGTGCATCAGAAAGCGGCAGCAGACGCGCGAAACGGACGCAGACTGCGCGCGGTCAGATTTCGCTTCGCCGCAGTCCGATATCACGCTGTCAATAAGCGTATGCGCGGAGTCAGGGTCGGTCATGCAGAGGGATTCAACCTCGGCGCAGAGTCCCTTTTCTTCGCTCAGAAAATCTCTCATGCTTTCTCCCCGCCCATCTCGGCATAGCGGCGCACTATAGTCTTGAAATGGCGTCCCTTTTCCTCGAAATTTTTATATTTGTTGTAGCTCGAAGCGGCAGGCGAGAGCAGGCAGGTGCAGCCCGGGCGCGTTACGCTCATCGCCGCGCGCACTGCGCCCTCCATGTCCTCCGAGATAATTATCTTCTTTTCGCTCCCGTTCTGCGCCATGTGCATGCCGATCTTGTGTCCCGTATCGGGCAGGCAGACGAGATTTCTTATGCTGCTCTTCTCCAGCGCCTTTTCAAACGCCGAATAGTCGAGCCCGCGATCCATGCCGCCGAAAATCAGCGTGTCAACGTCGCCGAGAGCCTCGACGGCGCACATGACGGAATGGGGAATGGTCGCGATGCAGTCGTTGACGAATTTTATGCCCTTGACCGTCGCGAAATATTCCATTCTGTGCTCGATGCCCTCATAATTTTTGAGAGCTTTCATGATATCTTCGTCCGAAACGCCGAGCCGTCTCGCAGCCTCGGCGGCGAACATGCAGTTCTGGATATTGTGCTCGCCCAGAAGATGGCTGTTTATGTCGCAGTACTTCTCGGCGTCCGGCGTATGGACGCTGACCCCGACCGCTTCGCCCGGATATTTGCTCAGGTCAAAGAAGCCGTCGAGCCCCTGATCTGCGTTATATATAAATGTATCGCCCTTATTCTGGCTGCGGACTATGTTGAGCTTCGCGCCGACATAGCACTCGAAGCTGTCGTAGTGGTCGAGGTGCTCGGGATAGATATTTGTCAAAACGGCGATATGCGGCGAGCAGGTTGTGAACTCCAGCTGATGCGAGGACATCTCGATAACGGCTATTTCGCCCGCGCAGTCCTCGATATTATCAAAGACGGGATAGCCCATGTTGCCTATCAGGCACGCCTCTTTTCCGGCGGCGCGGAGCATGGAATAAATGAGAGTCGAGGTTGTCGTCTTGCCCTTTGTGCCGGTCACGCCGACGCAGGTAAAGCCGGAAAAGCGCAGGAAAAGATCGGTCTGGCAGGTTATCTCAACACCCTGCGGTCTCTTGAAACGGAGGAGCGGAATGCCGGGGGTCTTTATGACAATATCCGCGCGGTCTATCGCGCCGAGATAGCCGTCCCCGCAGACAAATTCGACATTCGGGTCATTATCGAGCTCGACCTGCTTTGCGTCCGCGATTATAAGTTTCTGCTCGGGCAGATAGCGGCGTATAAAATTATAGGTCGAGTAACCCTCGCGCCCCATGCCGAGCAAGACTATGCGCTTGTTTTTCAGATGGTCAATCAGCTGCTGATACATATTCAAACATCCTCTTTACACATTCATCAAATTTTTTCGGGATAAGATTCTCTTCGTTGAAGCCTGAGAGCAGGGAGTAATTCGCGCTGGCAGTGTTCTTTTCGCAGAAGCGGCGCAGAAGCGCGGGCATCTCAAGCCCGGATTTTTTATATTTTTCCGCCGTCAGCGTCAATGCGAGCACGACCTCGTCCGCCGTGCCGACGCACTCAAAGGGCTTGAGCCCCGTGAAGCCGCAGAGTCCGTCAAAGTCGGTCTCAAGCTCTGTTTTCGCGAGCATATCGCAGCCGAATATTGAGTTCAGCTCATCGGGCGGCAAAAACGGCGAGAGCATTATCGCAACGAACAGGCACTTCGGGCACTCGCAGCACCAGATGTTTTTCTTGCTCCCCCTGTTGCAGCTGCGGAATATCAAATGATACTGCTTATACTGCGAAAACTGCTTTGCTATCTGAAGCTCGCAGAACGGGCGCAGGAGACTGAAATAAACGGCGCTTTGCGGGAAATTGCGGCGGCGGAACTCATCGAAGTCGTGCTCGAACTCGAACGACTTTGAATACTGATGGTTGACGCTCTCTCCGCCGATATTCGACTCATTAGCGCTCGACTCGTTCGAGAGAATAACATCATTTGCGCCATTTATAAAGCCCGCATACATTGATATAGACGCCACAACCGACGAAAACGGAGTGTGACCGTTCAAAAAGCCTTCGGCGTTGCGCTTTAGCAGTTCGGGATCTATAGTGCGGTAAATTTTTATTATTTTATCCTCGCTGTAGCCGCCCGCGAGAACGCACTGGGTGCGCGCGGGCTGGTCGTTGACGGTGAAGAATCTCAGCTTATCGCCGAACGGGCGCAGAAGCTCGGTCGTGACCGCCGAATCCTTGCCGCCGCCGACGGGGACTATCTCAATCCCCGACGAAACATAATCTTCGCACTGCGGAATATTTTTCGGCTCCGGCGCGTCAATGCTCACAAAAGAGTCGATATCCGTCTTTATCCCGTTTCGATAGAAAAACTCGCCGAGTCCGTTGAACCAGAGCTTTTTGAAAAAAGCTTTATCATCCTCTGACATTTCGCCGCACTCGACTCTGAAAACAGGCGGGCAAGCGCATTTCCAGTAGCTGACCGCCTCCGCGAGACCGATGAAGAAAACCATTCTCTTCGCATAGTCCGACACGGGGGAATTGAATATATCAAAACTTTTTCCGTCGAGCCTCGTCTGCGGATGAAATTCGCACAGACCGGGGATAGAAAAATCAAAGCTTAAGTGCAGCCCATCCTCATGTTCGCTGACTGAATAGCCGCTGTAGACAAACTGCGGATATTCCCGGCGAAGCTCATCAAAGCGTCCGCTCATAGCAAGACCTCTTTCTGCATAAATATAGCTTCGGACACCGCACGGCATCCTAATCCACGATAGATTATATCAGAACAAACGGCAAAATTCAATCGGATACGCTTGACAAAACCAAAGCGATGCGCTATACTGTCCGAAGCGATAGGGGAGTAATCGGCGCTGATTTGCGGCGCAGCAGGGTCAACATACTGATCTATATCTGGTCCTGCTATAAAGAGGCTTTCGCTTCTTTAATTGATGAGACTTATCTGCGCAAAGGGCGCAGGTGGGTCTTTTTTTTGTTACCTGCCCCGAAAAAAACGGAGGAATCAATATGGGTTTAGCTGAACTTTTCATTCTCGCAGTCGGTCTTTCAATGGACGCGTTCGCCGTCTCGATATGCAAGGGCGTATGTCTGAAAAAGGCGAGCCTCGGGCAGAGCGCGATTGTCGGCGCGTATTTCGGCATCTTCCAGGCTCTTATGCCGATAATCGGTTATTTCCTCGGCACGGGCTTTGCCGACAAGATCGAGCGCTATGACCACTGGGTGGCTTTCGTGCTTCTTCTCATTCTCGGCGGCAAGATGTTCATCGAGAGCTTCAAAAAAGAAGATGTCGAGCGCGACGCCGCGGGCAACGACCGCGACGAGCTGAAATTCACAAAGATGCTCGTCCTCGCGATAGCGACAAGCATCGACGCGCTCGCAGTCGGAATCACACTCGCTTTTCTCAAAGTCAACATCTGGGCTGCCGCCTCGTTTATCGGCATGACGACATTTATTATCTCCGCCGCGGGAGTCAAGATAGGTCATGTTTTCGGCGAGAAATACACAAACAAAGCGGAGCTCGCCGGCGGACTTATTCTTATGGGCATCGGCGTCAAGATACTCCTCGAGCACCTCGGGGTCATAAACTTTTAATTATATAATAAAAAGGCATAAAAAAAGCGGGGCTGCCGCATTTAGATGCAGAAAGCGTTTTTTTGACCCGAAGCTGTATAAGTATACCGCGAGCGGGCAAAAAGACGCTTAAAAGAGCAAAAATCAAATAAAGCAAAGGTCATATTCCGCGTTATCAGGTGTGAGTTATGACCTTTATTTTTTGCTCTTTGGTCTGCGCTAAATGCGACAGTCCCTTTATATTGGGGGAAAGAATTAGTCTTTGTCTGTATCAGTTTATATCAAACTTTCTGTTGAACCTGTCGTGCAACTCATTCGGCACGGCCGCGTCATACAAATTTTACGCTAACAAAATTGCGCAGATCTATAACATTGATTGCTCGCCCGTCTTCTGCATTTCAATCTCCGTCGCGCTTCTTTGCTCTGCGGCATAGAATATAGTGCCGAATAATCGGCAGAAATGACGGAGGAGAGGGGAAAATGAATATAAAACGCAGACTCACGGGCGCGGCGGCGGTGCTTCTCGCCTGCATCGCGGCGCTTGTTTTTGCCGCGCTCGTCCCGACGCGGGCAATTCCGCCGTCGGGCGGGCGGCAGTACCGAGGGATAGATATAAGCGAATTTCAGGGCGAGATAGATTTCGAAGAAGTGAGACGCAGCGGGATAGAGGCGGTGTATATCCGCGTCGGCGCAGGGGAATATACCGACGAATACTTCGTCGAAAACTACGAACGGGCGAAGGCGGCGGGGCTGAAAATCGGCTTCTATCACTATGTCACCGCCCGCTCGGTCGAGGAGGGGCGCAGGCAGGCGCGGTTCTTTGCTTCCCTTGCCGCCGGGCGCGAGCCGGATATGCGCCTTGCGATGGATTTTGAATATTTCGGCTCGCTCTCCGTTTCGCAGATAAACGCGATATCCGAGGCTTACCTCGATGAGCTGACCGCGCTGACAAAGCGAGAGGCCGTGATATACAGCGACCTTTCAAACGCGAGGAATATATTCAGCCGCGCGCTCGCCGAAAAATATCCGCTCTGGGCGGCGCAGTACGGCGCAGACGAGCCGTCGGCAAACGGCAAATGGCGCGAGTGGGTCGGATTCCAGTATACGGACGAGGGCAGAGTCGGCGGCATCTACGGCAACGTTGACCGCAACATCTTCACCGAGGGGATATTCCTCTCCGACTCGGGGCGCATCGACGGCGAAAAGCGAACCTCTGTCCGCGCACGAACACGGACGCTCACGGTATATGTCCGCGCAGGCGACACGCTCTGGGCGATAGCGAGGGAATACGGCACGACAGTCGAGGCGATAGCCCGAGAGAACAGGATAGCTGACCCCAACAGAATATTCGCGGGCGAGCGGCTGAGAATAACCCTGCCCGCGCGCGGCAGCGGCGAAGAAATATACACCGTCCGGCGCGGCGACACGACGATATCAATAGCCGGAAAGTTCGGCGTCACGCTCTCTGCACTCGAGGACAGAAACGGGCTCGAACGCGGCGAAACGATATACGCGGGAGATATGCTCTTGATACCGGGAGCCAGAATGTCGGGCGAATTTTATGTCGTGCGACCGGGCGACACGCTCTTTTATATATCCCGCCGCACGGGCGTTCCGATAAGAACCCTCGTCGGGATAAACAGAATAAAGAACCCCGACCTGATATACGCGGGCGAGCATCTGAAGCTCAGCGCGCAGAAAAGCCCATTCTGATGAAAAAAAGTATTGAAATATACGGCTGAATAGTATAAAATAAATGTGTAAGTCTAAAATATCGGAGGAGACAATATGGTTTCAGCAGGCGATTTCAGAAACGGCGTGACGTTTGAGATGGACGGCGATGTCTATCAGATCATAGAGTTCCAGCACGTCAAGCCCGGCAAAGGCGCGGCATTCGTCAGAACCAAGATAAGAAACGTTATCGCGGGTTCGGTCGTTGAGCGCACATTCAACCCCACGGAAAAATTCCCCACCGCTTATATCGAGCGCAAGGAGATGGAGTATTCCTATAACGATGGCGATCTTTATTATTTCATGGATCCCGAGAGCTATGAGCTCATCCCGATAAACAAGAGCGACCTCTCCGACAACTTCAAGTTCGTCAAGGAGAACACCGTTTGCAAGATCCTTTCCTACAAGGGCAATGTTTTCGGCGTTGAGCCCCCCACAAGCGTTACTCTCGAAGTCACCCAGACCGACCCCGGCTTCAAGGGCGACACCGCGACAAACGCCACCAAGCCCGCAGTGCTTGAGACCGGCGCAGAGATCAAGGTTCCGCTGTTCATCGAAGAGGGCGAGATGGTCATCGTTGACACCCGCACCGGCGAGTATCTGAGCAGAGCGTAAGAATTCCGTAATTCAAAAGCCGACGGCTGTTTTTGAAAGGAGAAAGCAAAATGACAGTTACTGAGAAAGTTGCTTATATCAAAGGTCTTGTCGACGGTCTTGACCTCGACGCAAAGAAGGACGAAGTCAAGGTCATCAAGGCTATCATCGAGCTTCTTGACGACATGGCTATGAGCGTTTCGGATCTCGAAGAGGGTCTCGATGTTGTCAGCGATCAGGTTGACGAAATCGACGAGGATCTCTCCGACCTCGAGGGCTATGTCTACGAAGACGATGACGACTGCTGCTGCGGCGACGACGATTGCTATGAGATCGAGTGCCCCAACTGCGGCGAGACTATCTGCGTCGACGACGGCATCCTTGAGGACGGAAGCATTGACTGCCCCAACTGCGGCACTCTGCTCGAGTTCGATTTCGATGACGATTGCTGCTGCGGCGATGACGACTGCGACTGCGATCACGACGACTGATAAAAACCAAAAGCAATGCCGCTGCGCGCCGCTCTTGCGGCGCGCAGTTTTGTTTTATGGGGCGAAAGTTTGTCGCGGCTTTATTTATATCGGCTGCACCGGTAGCCCAAGCCTCCGAAAAGTTAAGGCGAGCAACATCGGCGAAGCGCCGTCGATAACGGACAGCCGCAAGGGCTGTCCCTACGAAGTGCGCTGTTTAAAATTGCGTAGATTTTAAAGGCAAGCAAGCAAGGTTCGCCTGCTTTCGGCTCCCCTGCAGGGGAGCCGGATTGGCGAAGCCAAGACTGAGGGGGTTGTTTCGCTTCGCTCAAAGTAATAGGTAAAAGTGAATAGTGAAAAGGTGTACGGTATGGGCAGATATCATTTGCCGACGAACCCCGTACAATTTTATTGGCGCGCATTTGTAGGGTGCGGCGACTCGACGCACCGTTGCCGCGCGGGCGGCACGGTATGAATGTAGAATTTGCACTCTGTCTTCGCGTCCCACTATAATCAAACTTTTCACACTTCCGCGTTTCGGCATTTTCTTTTTGTTTGAAAAAGAAAAGCAAAACAGGGGGAATCCCCCTGTACCCCCGGCAACGCCGCGCCGCAGTACATAGCTCGCGAATCTCAATCAGTTGCTCAGCACATTCGCCCGTAAACTCGCTTCGCTCAAACAATACGGGCTCGTGCGTCTTGC
>OLGM01000482.1_pt1 | contig 25281 bp, 20 predicted proteins | sample 1606001 | NCBI WGS metagenome assembly OLGM01 (sample SAMN03283294) | human gut metagenome | biome: human-associated habitat; material: feces | host: Homo sapiens | place: Peru | collected 2012
CGCAAACCTAATCCCTAGCCACTAATCCCTAGCTACCAGTCACAAGTCACTAGTCACTAGCTACTCATCCCTGCTTTCAACCCTTTTATATGTTATAATACTAAGATTATTTTATAAGAAAAACAAGGAGAACAAACGAATGGGGGAAAAACTATGGACCCGTGAGTTCATCGGTATGGGTCTCACGAATTTTTTTTATTTCATGTCACAGTACATCATGATCGCGGCGTTGCCGGTCTACATCATGGATGATCTGGGGCTCGGCGAGTGGGAGGCAGGGATGGCGATGACCTGCTTTCAGATCGGCACTGTGGTATCCCGCCCGCTCGCAGGGCGTGTGATCGATGCGGTGAATAAGCAGCGTCTGCTCCTCATCGTTTCCGTGCTGCTCTTTTTCCTGATGGCAGGCTTTCTTCTCGCGTATCGGTTGGAGATCGTGCTTTCGCTGCGCCTCATTCACGGGATCGTCTTCGCGCTGGGGACGACGGCTTCGGCAGCGATGGCGGCGCTCGTGCTTCCTGGCCGGCGGAAGGGAGAGGGGATCGGCTACTTTGCGGTCTGTGGAAATATGGCGATGGTCGTGGGGCCCCTGGTGGGGCTCATCCTCATCGAGCATTTCGGCGCGTCGGTGCTGTTTGTCTTCCTTTCTTTGATGGCTGCGTGTGCGATCGTTTCAGGAAATGGGAAACGGCTGCCCGCGCGCGTGGTATGTCCTTCGGGAGAAAAGCACCACGGATTTCATTTTTCGGATTTCTTTGAAAAGAAGGCGCTTCCGGCGGTCATCCTGGGTGGGCTTGTCTTTTTTGCCTACGGCGGTGTGCTGACATTCATTCCCATGTACACGAGAAGCCTTGGTATAGGTTCTTACACGAGTCTCTTCTTCCTCGTCTTTGCGCTCGTCATCGTCGTATCCCGTCCGTTTGTCGGCTACCTCTTCGATCACCATGGCTCGGACTATACGGTGTATCCGGGCTTCCTTTTCTTCTCGGCGGGCTTTCTCCTCTTCGCGCAGGTCGAGGGGCCTTTCCTCCTGCTCCTCTCCGCGGCGGTGCTGGGGATCGGCTTCGGCGCGCTGGCGCCTGCCTTCCAGACCATCGCGGTCAGCAGCGCCCCTTCTTCCCGCGCGGGCGTCGCGACGTCGACCTATTTCTGGTCGCTGGATATCAGTGTGGGCTTTGCAGCGGCCTTCCTCGGGCTTTTTGCAGAGGCTTTCGGCTATTCTTTCATGTATGGCGGCATCTGCCTCGCCTCTTCGCTTGCCGGAGCGGTGTATTATTTCGTATGGAGAAGGGGAAAAGAAATGAGAAATTAGGAATGAGGAATGAAGGTGGCGGCTTCGCCGCGAATATATATGGGGCGATGCTCGCTTGAGATGTCAGATGTCTCCTCATACTCTGGTTTCTTGGTCTTCTAGCCATTCATCCCTGCTTTCAAACTTCTCATTTGTACAACAAAAACGCCGCTTCGCTTGCGCGAGGCGGCGTTTTGTGATGATGTTTGTGATTCGGCATCACGCGAAATGGGGAGAGTATGATTCTCTGGTCAGTCCCCAGTCACTCGTCACTAGCTGCTATTTCAGGACCACCTGGTGGCAGAGATTTCTCAGCTGGTTTTCTGCATCCGGGAGGGAGGAGAGGTGATTGATGTAGAGGAAGGACACCTGTGCGCCGATGTAGTTTCTGAAGGCATTGAAGCGAGCGCCATTCGCTTCTTGTTCCGTGAAGCCATAGTCTTTCCGGCAGATGGACTTCAGGATGGCGATGGATTTCTGAGCAGCCGGTACGGAGAGGACCCAGTCATGGTCACCTAAGTGGACGATGTAGCCTTCCTGCTTGTGCGGGGCTGGGAGGCCTTCGCCGTCAGAGGTGAGGAGACCGAGGCGGACAGGGTCTTTGCCGATGATGATGGAGGCCGCGCGGATCCAGCTGACGACATCGGCTTCCTCTTTTTTACTGGTCGGAGCGGCATGAGCACAGGCCTGCGCTACGATTTCTTCTGCCGGCATACCGCGGTAGATGGATTCGGCGATACTGAGGACATGGTGCGCCCCCTGACCTGCGATGGTGTATTCTTTTCTGGAGGAGCCGTCTTCCTGCCACTGGAAGACGAAGGGCTTCTCGATGTCGTGCAGCGCCTGTGCTGCGACGGCGGTGTCGTAGTCGACATCATAGTGGAAGACGTCTTTATAGGTTTCACAGATACCGACGGTGATGTGCAGGTTGCTGTCGACATGGGTGGAGAGACCGCCCGGGTAGGAGTGGTGGCTCATGTAGCCGCTGCCTGGTGCGGTCATGAATGGCTGCAGCTTCGTCGGTACCGGTGGGAGAAGGGTCTCTGCGGAGATCTTAGATGGATCGATGAGCTTTTGATCCAGAAGCTGATTGTAGAGGCGCTGGATGGAGGAAGAACTGGTGTAGTTTTCCATAAAGGTCGGGAATGGATTCTTGATCATAGCAAGGACGGCGGATCTGAGAGAGCTGTCTTTGATGGTGTCTACGATCTTCAAAATGTCTGCATAGGAGCTTTTGATGAGCGGAGCGGCTTTAGCGGCAGCTTCTCCGGTCTTTGGCAGATCAGCGAGAGCGATCGGGTGGATCTCCATCGCAGCAGCCGCTTCTTTGGCACTGGCGGTGAATGGGAATTTGAAAAGCATAGCGCCTGCTGCGGTGCCGGCTGCGAGCTTCAGAAAGGTGCGTCTGGAAATCGGATCGTGCGTGATTGCGTTGTTCATGAATGGTTCCTCCATCTCTTTTTATACGGAATTCGAGCAGGCTCTTCGGAGCCGCTTTTATCAGTCTAGTGAGGGAACGCAAAGAATGGATTCCTGTTTTGAAAAACTTCCGCTAAATTTCGTCATGCCTTTGTCAATTGACAGATATTTGGCAGCCTTGACAAAAGATATACAAAGTGTTGATGGAAAAAGAATGGGGAGAAGGTAGGATAGATGAAGTAAGAAGTGACTGGTAACTGGTGGCTGGGGATTAGGTGCCGCGAGTGACTAGTGACTTGTGAAATGGCAGCTCATGGCACCACCATTTTGCATTTCTCATTCAAGAGAGACTTTCGCACGCAATCAAGGGGCGACTCGCCCCACGGGCTAACCCTGACTTAATTTCATCCAAGGAGGTAATTATTATGTTTGGTATCGGTATCCCGGAACTTCTTCTGATCCTTGTGATCGGTCTCATTGTCTTTGGCCCTGGCAAGCTGCCGGAGATCGGCAAGGCACTGGGCAAGAGCATGCATGAATTCAAAGACGCAGTGAATACGGACTCGCCGAAGACGGTCATTGTGAAAGAGACAGAAGTCGCAGCGGCCAAAGCGGCTGTCGAGGCGAAGAAATGATGACAGAAGCCGCGGACATGCCTCTTTCCGGGCATCTCACGGAACTGCGCAAGAGGCTCATCTACTCGTTCCTAGCGATAGCTGTCGGGACGGCGGTGAGCTTTTTCTTTATCCGTGAGCTCATGGCTTTCCTGACCGCTCCGGCGGGGCAGCTGTACTTTGCGCGGCCCACAGAAGTCCTCATGATTTACATCAAGACTGCGGTCGTGGCAGGTTTCGTCCTCGCTTCGCCTGTGGTCTTCTTCGAATTTTGGCGTTTCCTGCTCCCCGCACTGACGGATCGGGAGAAATCATGGTGCTGCGTCTTTGTGCCGCTTTCCGTGATTCTCTTTCTCTCCGGACTCGCCTTTTCTTATTTCTTCGTCATGCCGGAGAGCCTTCACTTCCTCATGGGATTTGGCGGTGACGACTTCAAGCCGCTCCTTTCGATGGAGAACTATCTGGAATTCGTTCTCTTCATGATCTTCCCCTTCGGCTTCGTGTGCAATCTTCCGCTCGTCCTCATCGCCATGGCTAAGGCCGGCCTCGTCACCTCGGCAGCGCTCACGAAAGGGAGAAAGTATGTGATCTTCCTCTCCTTCATCCTTGCGGCCATCCTCACGCCGACGCCTGACATCATGACACAGAGTCTTCTCGCCGTCCCCTCTATTGTCCTCTTTGAGATCAGTCTGCTCGTGATACGGATGATGGGGCGGTGAAGCCGCATTTCTTAAAAAATGCTTCAAGTTCATGGCAAAACAAAATCCGCTTCACGCAAGATTTCGTGAAGCGGATTTTGTTTTGTCATGGTTAGCCCGCGGGGCGTGCCATCTTTTTATTAGAAATGGAAAACTCTGTTCGCATGAGGAATGGGGGGCGGCGGCTTCGCCGCAATCATATATGAGGCGATGCCCGAATGTAGTATTTCAGGAAACGCGGATCCCTATTTCTCAAATCCTTCTTTCAGTTGGCGCAGTCCCTTTTCGAGTGTTTCTCTCGGGCAGGCGAGGTTGAAGCGGAGGAAGCCTTCCCCTTCCTTGCCGAAAATGTATCCCATATCCAGCCAGAGGTGGCAGTCATAGAGGATCTTGTGCTCAAGCTCTTCGTTGGAGAGGCCGTAAGCAGAGGCATCGACCCAGATGAGGTAGGTCCCCTCCGGCTCGATGAGCTTCATCTCCGGCATTTCTTTTTTGAAGAAGCTTCGCGTGAAGTCCAGATTTCCTTTGAGATAGGACTTGACGGCTTCGAGCCAGGGGCGGCCCTCTCGGTATGCGGCTTCACTGGCAACGAGCCCCATGACATTCAGCTGGTCGTAGCCGAAGGCATCGAGCTCTTCCTGAAAGGCTCTGCGGATCTCAGGATTCGGGATGAAGATGTTCGAATTCTGCAGACCCGCGATGTTGAATGTCTTCGAAGGCGCGGTACAGATGATGGCATTGTCCGCTGCCTCGCGGCTGATGGTGGCGAAGGTCGTGTGGGTATGGCCGGGGTAGGTGAAGTCTTGATGGATCTCATCAGCGACGATCTTCACGTCATGGCGCAGGCAGATCTCTGCATATCGCGTAAGCTCTTCCTTCGTCCAGACGCGTCCGACGGGATTGTGCGGCGTGCAAAGGAGCGCGAGCTTCACGCCTCCTTCTTCGATCTTCCTTTCCATGTCATCGAAATCGATCTCATAATGTCCCTCTTTCAGGACGAGACCGCTGTTTACGAGGCGGCGGCCATTCTTTTCGATGGCGGAGAGGAAGGGATAGTAGACAGGCTGGTGGAGCAGTACGCCGTCCCCCGGCTTCGTCAGTGCTTTGACAGCGATATTGATGGCCGGCACGACGCCCGGTGTCTTGATGAGCCATTCCGGATGGATGGTCCAGTGGAAATAGGTCTTCTGCCAGTCTGCAAGTGCTTTAAAGTAGGAGCTGCCTGCTTCCGAGTAGCCGAAGATGCCATGGTCCACGCGGGCATGGAGCGCACGGGTGATGGGTTCAGCCACGCGGAAATCCATGTCCGCCACCCAGAAGGGAAGGACATCAGCCGGTTTGCCGCGCTGGACGGCGAAATCATACTTGAGGCAGCCGGTGCCTCTCCGGTCAATGATGGTATCAAGGTCAAGTGTATCCATAGGAAGGTTCTCCTTTCGCGGACAGGGCTTGCCCGCTGAATCCGAATGAAGGCTTGCGGCAAATGAGACGGCGTTTCCGTCATCCGTCGCCGGTTTCACACCGCTCATTCTCCCAGTGCCTGCGAGAGGTCGGCGATGAGGTCATTCACATCTTCGATGCCGACAGAGAGGCGGAGGAGACAGGCGGTGATGCCGCGGGATTCGCGTTCCTCTTCCGTGAGGTCGGCGTGTGTCTGGGTGGCCGGGTAGGTGATGAGACTTTCTACACCGCCCAGACTTTCTGCGAAGCGGATGAGTCGGACGGATTTCAGCACGCGGAGGGCAGTCTCATGGCTGTCGGTATAGAAGGAGAGCATAGCGCCGCTGCCGCGGGACTGCCGGTCGTGGATCTCTTTGTTTTTGAAGCCGGGAAGACCCGGATAGAGCACCTGCGTGATCTTTGGATGGCCGGCAAGCCACTCAGCGAGGGTCTGGGCATTTTTCTGCGCAGCTTCCATGCGAAGTGCCAGTGTCTTGATGCCGCGGGTGACGAGCCAGCTGTCCCATGGCGCGAGGCAGCCGCCGACGGTCTTGTAGAGGAAACGGATCTTTTCCGCGATCTCTTTGTCCTTGCATACGACAAAGCCCGCGAGGGTGTCATTGTGTCCGGCGAGATACTTGGTGCCGCTGTGGAGGACGATGTCGGCGCCGAAGTCGATCGGATTGCAGAAGTACGGGCTCATGAAGGTATTGTCCGCGATGAGGAGTGCGCCGCGAGAGTGTGCGAGGTCTGCCATCGCAGAGATGTCTGTCACCTGCATCGTCGGATTCGTCGGCGTTTCGATGTAGATGGCTTTGACGGTGTCGTCCAGTGCGGCCTCTGCTTTGGAAATATCCGATGTGTCGACGAAGCGGAAATGGAGACCGTTCTTCTCATTGATGAAGCGGAAAAGACGGATGGAGCCGCCGTAAAGGTCATCGGTGGAAAGGATCGTGTCTCCAGGCTTGAAAAGCTCCATGACCATAGAGATCACAGCCATGCCGGAAGAGTAGCTGGTACAGTCACACCCGTGCTCGAGCCGTGCGACCACCTTCTCCGTGCATTCCCGTGTCGGGTTCTGCACGCGGGCATAGTCGTAGCCCGTGGATTGTCCGAGCTCCGGATGCCCGAAGGTCGCAGACTGAAATACAGGGACAGAAATGTAGCCGGTCGGGTCTTTCCAGTCGCTGCCATGAATGCAGATCGTTTTTATATCCATCGTGGATTCTCCTTTTCATAGGTCGGGGGGTATGGCGCTCGCCGCAGACAGCGGGGCAACCATCCATCCATATCCCTTTCCTGTCAATAAAAAAATCCGTCTCTCTGTTGAGAGACGGATAGTAATACCGTGTGACCACTCTGCTTCTCCCTACCGTCACCGATAAGGACTCTATAGGTACGCTGGACGAGCCATAAATACCCTGCTGCTGTAACGGGCAGTCCCGGCGAGCTTCATGATTCGGCTCGGAGGCTCGAAGGCCATCTTCTGTGCCCGCTTCTGCACTGCTTTCACCATACGCAGCTCTCTTTGCCAGTCCTGGACGCATACTCTTCTTCTCATCGCCTGTGTGGAATTAGGCCTATCATGGCATGGGAAAGGGAGACGTCAAACACTTGCGGTCATGAGTGGATTTTTATGCGTAGTATAAACTTGCAACATTATTCAGGAAAGCGTATACTAAATAAAAATATGTATTTGTTTAGGAGGAGGAATTATTGTGTTCAAAACGATCCAGCATACGCTTGCCAGCGTGGCACTGATCAAGCAGATCGCGGTCGGTCTGGTGATCGGCATCTTGATCGCTGTCTGCTTCCCAGCGGCCATCCCCGTCGTGAAGATTTTCGGAGATCTTTTCGTCAAAGCCCTGAAGGGTGTCGCACCGGTCCTGGTTTTCTTCCTGGTCATGAACGCCATGGCGCAGAGAAAAGAAAATGGAAACGGCAGCATGAAGCCGATCATCGGCCTCTATGTGATGGCGACATTCTTCGCATCGCTCGTCGGGGTCTGCATGTCCTTTCTGTTCCCGACCACACTGCACCTGCAGGTGGCTGCTGACACGAAGCTCGCTCCGCCAAGCGGCATCATTCAGGTGCTTCATAACCTGATCCTGAGCGTCGTCGATAATCCGGTGAATGCACTGCTCTCTGCAAACTACATCGGCATCCTGGCATGGGCGATCATCATCGGCATCGCGATGAAGAATATCGCATCCGGCACCACCAAGGGCTGGCTCGATGATATCGCCAAGACCATCACCAAGGTGGTGACATGGGTCATCCACTTTGCTCCGCTCGGCATCATGGGCCTTGTCGCTGACTCCGTCGGCACTGCCGGCGTGGAAGCGCTCATCGGCTATGTACAGCTTCTGGCGGTCCTCATCGGTTCGTACTTCCTGGTCGCTCTTGTGATGAATCCGATCATCGTATTTTCCCGCATTCACATGAATCCATACCCGCTGATCCTCACCACGATCCGTGAAAGCGGCGTGTATGCCTTCTTCACCAGAAGCTCGGCGGCCAATATCCCTGTGAATCTGGCGCTCTGCAAGAGACTCGGGCTGAATCCGGATATCTTTACGATCTCCATTCCTCTCGGTGCGACGATCAATATGTCCGGCGCATCCATTACGATCTCCGTGCTGGCGCTGGCTGCTGCACATACGCTGGGCATCGATGTCGATCTGCCGACCGCACTCCTGCTCTGCATCGTATCTACCGTCGGTGCATGTGGTGCTTCCGGCGTCGCAGGCGGCTCTCTGCTCCTGATCCCGGTCGCTTGTGCGTCCTTCGGCATCAGCAATGATATCTCCATGCAGGTCGTCGGTGTCGGCTTCATCATCTCCGTTCTGGAAGATGCCTGCGAGACTGCGCTGAACAGCTCCACTGACGTGCTTTTCACTGCTACGGCGGAATATGCAGAACGCCGCAAGGCGGGTACGCTTCAGGCGGAAGACATGGTCCCGCATGATCACTAAATGAAAAAAAGCAACGAGGCAAAAGCCGCGTTGCTTTTTTTATGGGCGCAGGGGAGAGCGGGGCTTTTCGCCCGTAAGACGGATGCGCCGATTCGACGGCTAACCGAAATTTCTATAATGCGTAACCAGTGAAAAAATGCTAAAATAATAAAGATTATGACGCTATGGAGGTCATTATGGAAACGATTGGTTTATTAGCGGGCATCGGGACGCTGCCGGTGGAATTCATCGAAGCGGTGCAGCCCCAGGGATATCGCGTGGTCTGTATCGCGGTGACGCCGGGCGTCGATGCAAGACTTGCCGCGATCGCGGATGCATACTATGATATCAGCGCCTTTAAACTGGATAAAGTCATCAAGACTCTCGTGAAGGAGCAGGTGAAAGAGGTCACGATGATCGGCAAGGTCACGAAGGAGTGGCTCTACAAGTCGCATACCCTTCCGGATATGCGTGCGATCAAACTCTTGAATCGTCTGCGTAAGATGAATTTCAAGGATGATACGATCACGCTGGCGATCGTGGATGAGCTGGCCAAAGACGGGATCTCCGTCCTGGATCAGACGAAGTATCTGAAGCCGCTCATGCCGGGGCCGCAGGTCTTCACTAAAAAGAAGCCGACGGAGGCGCAGATGGCCGATGTGGCTTTTGGTTTCGAGGCGGCGAAGGCGATCGGCGCGATCGATCTGGGGCAGACGGTCGTAGTGAAGGATCAGGCGGTCATGGCCGTCGAAGCCATCGAGGGCACGGATGCCTGCATCAAGCGCGGCGGCAGTCTCGCCCGCGGCGGCGCTGTCGTCGTGAAGACAGCCAAGCCCGGACAGGATACCCGCTTCGACATGCCGGCGGTCGGACTTACGACCCTTTCCTCCATGGAGGAGAGCGGCTGCGCGGTCCTTGCCATCGAAGCCTGGCATACCCTTTTCGCAGAAAAGGAAGCCGTGCTCCAGGAAGCCAATAAAAAAGGCATTGTGATATTGGCGGTGGAAGGAAAGAAGTGACTGGTGACTAGTAGCTAGGAATTAGGGATTAGGGATTAGGAGTGACTGGTGACTGGTGACTTGAATACTGCCTTCGGGCATCGCCCCATAATACTCGCGGCGAAGCCGCCACCACCATTTCTAATTTCTCATTTCTAATTCCTCATTCGCGCAGAGCTTTCAACCGTTATCAAAGGGCAGCACGCCCCCGGGCTAACTTTGAGCCCTGAACCTTGAACCTATTAACCTGCATCCTTACTCATTGACGAGGACTTAACTTATGAAAATCATGATGTCTGCCGGAGAGGCCTCTGGCGATATGCATGCCGCAGCCGTTGCGGCAGAAATCAAAAAGCTCTACCCCGGGACAGACATCTTCGGGATGGGCGGCGCGGACATGCGAAGGAGCGGCGTCCGCATCATCTATGATATAGAAAATCTGGGCATCATCGGACTGGTGGAAGTCATCAAGCACCTGCCGCTCTTCTTCAAGCTGCGCAGCTTCCTGAAGGAAGCCATGCTGCGGGAAAAGCCGGATGTGCTGGTCTGTGTAGATTACCCCGGATTCAATATGAAGCTCGCTCATGTGGCGAAAGAGCTGGGCATCCCTGTCGTCTACTATATCGCGCCCACCATCTGGGCGTGGAACAAGGGGCGGGCGAAGAATATCGTCCGCGATGTCGAGCAGGTGGCGTCCATATTTCCTTTTGAAGCGGACGCATACCGGAAGGCGGGAGCGCATGTGACCTTCGTCGGTCATCCGCTGGCGGATACGGTGAAGCCTTCCATGACGAAGGAGAAGGCGATGGCCTATTTCCATGGCGATCCGAATAAAAAGCGTATCCTTCTCATGCCGGGGAGCCGTAAGAATGAAGTCGCAGGGCTTCTGCCCGTGATGCTGGAGGCGGCGCGGCAGCTTTCCCAAAAGGCAGACTGCCAGTTTTTCATTCCCCGGGCCTCGACGATCCCGATGGAGATGCTCTCGTCCTTCATCGGGGCTTCGGAGCTTTCCGTAGAGATCACCGAGGGCAGGCAGTATGATCTGATGCAGATCTGTGATGCCTGCGTCGCCTCTTCGGGGACAGCGACCTTGGAAACGGCGCTCATGGAGCTGCCGACCGTATTGATCTATCGCCTCGCGCCTCTGACATGGATGCTGGCGAAGCTTCTCGTCCATGTGAAGTATGCGGGCCTGCCGAATCTTCTACTGGACCGTGAGGTCACTCCCGAGCTCCTGCAGGATGCGGTGACGGCGGAGAATATTTCCCGCATCGTGACCCCGTGGCTCATTCAGCCTGCCGCGCGGGAAAAGAATGTGGAAGGCATCCGAGAAGTGAGAAAAGCACTGGGCGGCGGAGGCGCGGTGCGCCGCGTGGCAGAGCTCATCGTGAGGACGGGGAAAAAGTAAATGGTGGCTAGTGACTAGGAGATTAGGAGACATCAGACTCCCGTATCGTCATTTTGAGCGAAGCGAGAAATCTTTGTCATTCGCGGTCAGGTAGGCAATGTTTGGAAAGTTCAAAACGGGAAGCCTGCTATCGAGAGACTTTTGGGCATCGCCACTAGTTGTACTTCGCGGCGCTCCCTCATTTTATGCGCCGTACCTTCACTCCTCACTGGGGAGCCATGCTTTCATTCACAAGCAAGGGGCGCCCCGTAACCCTGAACCCATCAACCTGAACCCTTTGAACCTTTAGTCTCCCCCCCCAAGAAAATTCTGGAGAATGGAATGAATACAAAATCAAGTAAACTGAACAGTTACATGAGACTGTTATCCTATCTAAAACCCTACTGGAAGCTGCTTCTTGTTTCCGTGTTCTTCATGCTGCTCGTATCGGGGTCGAACCTGGTCGTGCCATGGATCATCAAGGATGTCATCGACAAGGTGCTAAATGATAAAGACCTTGCCATGCTCTACCTCATCATCGTGGCGATCCTTGTGACCTTCCTCATCCGCGCGATCACCACCTTTGGGCACCGCTACCTCATGGGATACATCGGGCAGGCTGTCATCAAGGATCTTCGAAATACGCTGTATCATCATCTGCAGAAATTATCGATCTCCTACTATGATCGCCGCCGCACCGGGGACATCATGAGCAATCTGACGAATGACATTGCGGCGCTGCAGACAGCCATCGTGGATAATTTCATCCAGCTGGTGCAGGAAGGCGCCATTTTCATCGGTTCTTTCGTTTCCATGATCTACCTGCAGTGGAAACTGACGATGCTCTGCCTTGTGATCGTACCGCTCGTTTCTTATACGATCAAATTCTTTGGGAAAAAGCTCCACTCGAGCGGCCGCGACGTGCAGGAACGACTGGCCGATGTGACGTCCATGCTGCAGGAGACTATCCAGGGCGTGCGCATCGTGCGCAGCTTCAATCGAGGCGACTTCGAAGAGAAGCGCTTCAATGACATCAATGAATCCAGCTTCAAGGCGACCGTGCGCTCCATAAGGCAGCAGAGCCAGATGACGCCGCTTGTCGAATTTCTCGCTGCCATTGCCGTCTGCGCGATCATCTGGTATGGCGGTGTCTCCGTCATTGAGGGCGTGATGACCACCGGCGAGCTCATCGCCTTCCTGATCTATGCCATCAACCTGGCCAATCCGACCCGTCGTCTGGCAGAAAGCTTCGGTAATATCCAGAAATCCCTGGCCGCAGCGGACCGCGTCTTTGCGATCCTGGATGAGAAGTCAGAGATCCAGGACAAGGACGGCGCCAAGCCGATCGAAGTCACAGAGGGCTTAGTCGAAGCGCGCCATGTGGCCTTTGCCTATGAAAAAGAAAATCCGGTCCTGACAGATCTGAATTTCGTCGCCAGACCCGGACAGACCATCGCCGTCGTCGGGCCCTCCGGCGCCGGCAAGACCACCATTGCCAACTTGCTTCCGCGCTTCTATGATGTGACAGGCGGAGCCATCTGCATCGACGGCGTCGATATCCGGGATGTGACGGTCGGCTCCCTTCGTGACAACATCGGCCTCGTGCCGCAGGATACGCTCCTCTTCAATACCACCATCAAAGAAAATGTCCTCTACGGTCGTCTGGATGCGACGGATGAAGAGGTCTGGGATGCCATTCGCGCCGCGAATGCAGAGAAATTCATTCAGGGTCTGCCGCGCGGCATCGATACCAAGGTCGGCGATCGCGGCCTCGTCCTCTCCGGCGGGCAGCGCCAGCGCATCGCCATCGCAAGAGCGATCTTGAAGAATCCGAAGATACTCATCCTGGACGAAGCGACCTCCGCACTCGATACGGAAAGCGAGAAGATCGTGCAGGATGCGCTCGACAAGCTCATGGTCGGCCGTACCTCCTTCGTCATCGCTCACCGCCTGTCGACCATCAAGAATGCCGACCAGATCCTTGTCCTGAATCACGGCGTCATCGAAGAAAGCGGTACACATAAGGAGCTCATGGAAAAGAAAGGGCTGTATTATGAGCTCTACACGATGTCGCAGAAAAATGATCGTGAGAAAAATAGTGACTAGTGACTGGTGACTAGGGACTAGGGATTAGGAATTAGGAACTAGGAACTAGAAACTAGGATTTTATCCCAGTGAGCAGTCCCTTACTATGAATGTAGGTCGAACGGTTCAATGGGTTCTGACGGGAAGGTGGGGAAGGGGCGCACAATTCATAAATTGCCCCAATACCCTTTATATAAAACTTCGCGGCGCTACTAATTTTGATGCGCCGCACCTTCCCCGTCGAACCCGCTGCACCTGTTGAACTCGCAACACCCGTTGAACCAAACAACCAAACAACCAAACAACCACCCATAACAAAAACCATCAAAGGAGAAAAAATTGTACTGGATTTACAACATTTGTCTTGTCGCCTACTGGCTGCTGCAGATACCGATCCTGATCTATCGGCTTGTCTTCGAAGAAGGCTTCTATGACCGTCTGAAGCAGAGCGCCGGCGTCATGCCGACGCCCACGCTGCAGCAGATCGCCTACCACAATGCCATCTGGGTGCATGCTGCTTCCGTCGGCGAAGTGGTCGCCGCGAGCCCGATCGTGCGCGAGCTGAAGAAGAAGTACCCGGATGAAATGGTGGTGGTGTCTGTCGTCACCGCGACCGGTCACCGCATGGCACAGCGCATCATCCCAGAGGCGGACGGACACATTTTCTTCCCCTTTGACCTGCCCGTCATCACCGAGCGCATCGTAGATATCGTGAATCCCAAGGCGATCATTCTGATCGAAACGGAGCTGTGGCCGAATTTCCTTCGCCTCGCTTTCCGCAAAAAGATCCCTGTCATGATGATGAATGGCCGCATCAGCAGCCGCTCGATGCGCCGCTATTCGCTGATCAAGCGCTTCACGACGCGCATGCTCTGCCAGATCCGGCGTTTCTGCATGCAGTCCCGCATCGACGAGGAGCGCATCATCGCGATGGGCGCCCAGCCGAAGCGCTGCACCATCACAGGCAATACCAAGTACGATCAGACGTACGCTGAAGTGTCGGAGGAAGAACGCGCCGCGCTTCGTAAAGAATTCCGCTTCGACGGGAAGGACCCGATCATCGTCGCCGGCTCCACGCACAGCGGAGAGGAGGAGATCGTACTCCGCACCTTTGGTGAGATTCTGAAAAAATATCCGAAGGCGCGTCTGCTTCTCGCCGTTCGTGAGATCACGAGAGCGCCGTCCGTGAAATTTGCCATCAAGCATCACGGCTACAGCGTCCTGCGCCGCTCCAAGATGGGCACGGAGGAGGATGACGGCACGAGCCCGCAGGTGGTCATTCTGGATACCATCGGAGAGCTGGGGCGTCTTTACAGTCTGGCGGATGTCGTCTTTGTCGGAGGCAGCTTCGTCAAAGTCGGCGGTCATAATATTCTGGAGCCGGCGGCGCATGGCAAGCCTGTCATCGTCGGCCCTTACATGTTCAATTTCCAAGAGATCTTCGAGCTTTTGGAGAGCCGCGGCGTGTGCCTCATGACGAAGTCAGAGCATGAATTCAAGGAAACGCTCATGGACCTTCTCTCTCATCCCGATACCATGAAACGGATGGGAGAGGCGGCTTTGACCGTGGTGCATGAGAATCAGGGCGCGACCGAGAGAAATATCAAGGCTTTCGAGCAGCTGGTCGCGGAAGTCGGCGTGAAGCTGGGAGGCCGTCATGAGTCTTGAGTCCTATGTCACAGGCTTGATGAAGGAGCCATCGCCGAAGGGCATGGACAGGCTGGTCCTGTCAGGCCTTTCGCAGCTGGAAAAAATGTATTTCTCTCAGGTCGAAAAGAAGAGGACGGCAGATATGGCCGCTGCGGTCTCCGCCCATGTACCCGTTATCAGTGTCGGCAATATCACGGCAGGCGGGACGGGCAAGACCCCCTGCATCCTGATGCTAGCCGAGCTTTTTTTCTCGATCGGAAAGAAGCCCGCCATCATCAGCCGAGGCTATAAAAGCGGCCTTGAAAAAGAAGGCGGCTGTGTATCGGATGGAAGCTCCATCCTCGTATCCCAGCAGATGGCAGGGGACGAGCCCTACATGATGGCGAGAAAACTCCCCTCCGTCCCCATTTTCATCGGGAAAGACCGCATCGCCTCTGTCAAGAGAGCCGAGAAAATGGGAGTGGGCATCCTGCTTTTGGATGATGGCTTTCAGTACTGGAAGCTCAGACGCGATCAAGATATCATTCTCATTGATGCGACGAATCCCTTCGGCTATGGTCACGGCCTGCCCCGCGGTCTGCTTCGGGAGCCGCTCGATGCTCTTTCGCGGGCGAGCCTTTTCATCCTGACCAAGAGCGATCAGGTGCATCTGACAGATCTGATGGAGATCAGAGAAGAGCTCGCCCGTCTTGCGCCGGGTGTGCCCGTCCTATCCTCCACACATGCGCCGTCGAAGGTGGTGCCGTATGAGAAGTGGAAAGCCTTCCTTCATGAAGGGACGCTCGAAGACGTCAGGATGAAGAAGGCCTATCTGATCTCCGGCATCGGAAACCCCGCTGCCTTTAAAAAGACCGCCAAGGAAGCCGGTCTGCGTCCGGTGGGCGAGATGCCCTTCCCTGACCACCACAGGTATACAGAAGAAGATGTGCGGAATGCGATCTCCGAAGCCAAAGCCAAGGGCGCAGAGCTCATCGTCATGACAGAAAAAGATGCCGTGAAGATGCTCTCCCTTGATAGCCTCGCTGAGTCTGACATTCCCTTTTACGTCCTTGAGATCGCGATGACATTGCCTGAGGAAGACAGGGAGGTATTGGAAGAATTCCTCCATGCCAAGCCGCAAGTCCCTCATCCATGATCCCTGTCACTAGTCACTACACAAAGGAGTTCATCATGAAAATTGCTTGTATCATTCCGTCCCGGTATGCATCGACACGTCTTCCGGGGAAGCCTCTCCGCCTGATCGCGGGAGAGACACTGGTGCATCGTGTCTATGAAAGAGCCGTTCAGGCCAAGCTCCCTGACGTCGTCATCGTTGCGACAGACCATGAGGACATTGAGAAGGAAGTGAAGAGCTTCGGCGGTCATGTCATGATGACCTCCGCCCTCCATCCGACAGGCACCGATCGTCTGGCAGAAGTGGCTTCCCATACGCCGGACTATGAGATCATCGTCAATGTACAGGGCGATGAACCGCTGATCGACCCAGACGTGATCGATCGTCTGGCGCAGGATCTTATCGACCATCCGGAGCTGGATATGGCGACCGTCGCAACGCCCCTCCACGAAGACGAATACGATGATCCTTCCGCAGTCAAGGTCGTCGTGAACCAGAAGGGCGAAGCACTCTACTTCTCCCGCTCCCTCATCCCGTATCCCCGCCACGATTTCGAAGTGCCGGCGCTGAAGCACGTCGGCATCTATGCGTATCGGAGAGATTTCCTCCTCGCCTATGCGAAGATGGCGCAGACCCCGCTCGAAAAGACCGAGTCCTTAGAGCAGCTCCGTGCCCTCGAGATGGGCTACAAGATCGGTGTCATCGAGGTGAAGACACAGGATATCGGCATTGATACCGAAGAAGACCTGAAGAAGGCCAATGAATATTTTGAAAAGATGGGAATGTAATTTTTTCAAATATTTTCACAATACGTGAGGAGCAGGGAGTGAAAGGGCGGCGCACGATTCATATAGCGTCGCAAAAGGAAAATGGAGCGATGCCCATGTGTGGCGGAGGAGTTTGTTTCGGTCATGTTTCCTTAAAACGTCCGGCGCTATATGATTTTTTGCGCCGCACCACCACTCCTCCCTCCTCCCTCCTCACTTCTCACTTCTCACTCAGAACTGAAAAAAACATAATTTGTGAATTTGTCATTTAAGGAAACACTGATTCAATCGTTGTCAGATTTTACTCTTGAATTTTTATGCATAGCGAGGAATAACCTGACGCGAATAGCGAGCTATTTAAGGAAGGTTATGACGAAGCTATGTATAAAAATTCTTGTAAAATCTGACTCTGCGATTTAATCAGCGTTTCCTTAGATCATGGTCTCCCTGTATCGTCATTTCGAGCGAAGTCGAGAAATCTTTATTGCAGTACGGGAATCAGTACGTATGCGCCATTCTATAAACGATGCTTTGACGCTGCGTTTTTCTGCCATCTCGCACTTACTGTTTATCGGTGTGCAAGAAAGATCCCTCGGCTACGCTCGGGATGACGATGCGGGAGAATCCCTAATCCCTAGCCACTAGTCACCAATCCCTAGTCACTCATCAAAAAATGGAGGAAAGAAGAATGGAAGCAAGAGATAGTTTCAAGTCCCGCTTGGGATTTATTCTGGTCAGCGCCGGCTGCGCCATCGGCATCGGGAATGTCTGGCGTTTCCCGTATGTGACGGGCGAGTACGGCGGGGCCGTCTTTGTCTTATTTTATCTGCTCTTTCTGGTGATCCTCGGGATCCCCGTCGTCACCATGGAGCTGGCTGTCGGCCGTGCGAGCCGCAAGAGCGTGAAGGAAGGCTTCATGAAGCTCGAGCCGCCGGGGACATGGTGGCACCTTCACGGCTGGATCGCACTGGCGGGGAGCTTCGTGCTCATGATCTACTACACCACGATCTCCGGCTGGATGGTGGACTATTTCGTTCGTTTTCTGGACGGCTCCTTTCAGGGGCTTTCGACGAAAGAGATCGCGGATGTCTTCGGCAGTATGCTGGCCAATCCTACAGAGCTCTTAGGCTTCATGGGACTCAATGTTCTCATCGGCTTTGCGGTCTGCGCGGGCGGCGTCGCCAAGAGTCTTGAGAAAGTGACGAAGGTGATGATGCTCGGGCTCCTCTTCCTCATCGTCATTCTGGCAGGAAACAGTCTGCTCCTTCCCGGCGCGGAAGAAGGACTTCGTTTCTACCTGCTCCCGGACTGGGACCGTGCGGCAGCCGCCGGTCTTGGCAATGTGGCTTCCGCAGCGATGTTTCAGGCCTTCTTTACACTCTCTGTCGGACAGGGCTCTATGGAGATCTTTGCCAGCTATATGAGCAAGGACAATTCACTCACCGGTGAAGCGGTACGCATCACGATCCTCGACACCTTTGTCGCCATCATGGCAGGCCTCATCATTTTCCCTGCCTGCTTTGCCTTCGGCGTCGCTCCGGCGGAAGGACCGTCCCTTATTTTCGTGGCGCTGCCGAATATTTTCATCCATATGCCGATGGGACAGCTCTGGGGCGGGCTCTTCTTCCTGTTCATGACTTTTGCGAGCTTCTCGACCGTCACGGCGGTCTTTGAAAGTCTCATCGGCAACTGCATGGACAACTTCGGCTGGAGCCGCAAAAAAAGTGTCCTCATCCTGCTCCCGCTCGTTTTCTTCGGCTCCATCCCCTGCGTCCTGGGCTTCAATGTCTGGCAGGACGTCCACCTCTTGGGCGCACGCGGCATCCTCGATACGGAAGACTTCTTCGTCTCGAGCCTTGTCCTTCCCGGCGGCTCTCTCCTCTTCGTCCTCTTCTGCACCACCCGCTATGGCTGGGGCTTCGACAAGTACATGGCGGAGGTCAATATGGGAACCGGCGTGAAGATGCCCCGCTGGGTGAAGCCGTACTTCAAGTACGTGCTTCCGATCCTCATCTTCGGGATCTTGGTCCGGGGACTGCTCTAAAAAGATGCATGGCAGACAGTGCGCCTTTCGCAGGGCCTCTCATCTGCCATCCTTCTCTGACTGTCTGTACAAAGGAGATCGGTACTTGTCCGATTTCCTTTTTTCATGCTTCCGCTATTGCGTCTGTGGCATAAATCCTTTAATATATATACTGATATTGTATGTGCGAAAGCAGAGCCGGACATCGGCTCTGCCTCTCAAAACTTTTGTAAGGAGATGCAAGAATGAGACTTCGTGGGATTTTATTTGCTATTGCCCTCGTATTCGGCGTATGGAATATTTTCAATCAGGGGCTGAACGTCCAGAGCGGGGCGATCCTGCTCATGATCCTGGTGTGCCTTGCGATGAATATCTACAACTACCACCAGAAGCAGAAGGAGAGAGAAGCGGCAGAGAATGCGCTGCGTGAAAAGGAAGAGATCCGCCGCATGCGTGCCGAAGCCCGTCATCGCCAGAGCCGCAAGGGGAGAAAGAAGAAATAAGGTGCGCGTCAGCGCTCAGAGATTCCGTTTGAAAGCAGGGATGAGTAGCTAGGGATTAGGAGTCTCAAGTGACTGGTGACTAGTGACTGGGGTGACTAAATACCGCCTTCGGGTAATCGCCATGATTTATACTCCGCGGCGCTTCTGGTTTTAATGCGCCGCACCAACACTCCTCACTCCTCACTCCTCACTTCTAACTGGCGAGCAAAGCTTTCATTCGCAATAAAGGGGCAGCCCGCCCAAGGGGCTAACCTTGAACCGACAACAATAACGACTCTATTCAAGCGCCTATGGCGCTTTTTCCATGCGAGGTGCGTATGCCGATTGCACTGATGTATCGCTGGGCGATCTTCGTCCTCCTGATCGTGGGACTGATCCTTCTCATGAAGCACAAGGTGCTGACGCCCTTTGTATTCTGGTCGAGGATCCAGTACTACACCTTTTCCACCTTCACCCTCTTCGTCTTCTGGCTGGGCGCGACGCTCTTTCAGGTGGACATCCCCTTCCTGTACTCGGCGGACTGCCGCTTCGGCGTGGCAGCAAGCCTTGCGACCCTCTCACTCATGTATCATCTGATCGTCCGTCCGGGTGCGATCCGGACGCACCGACTGAATGATATCAGCTACGAGCACTTCTCATTTTACAATTACATTTTCCACTACTTCATCCCGATCCTCATGACCGTCGACTATATTTTCTTTGTCGACAAGAGGGACATGCACTGGTACACCATGTTCACCTGGATGATCTATCCTGCGCTCTACGTGCCCTTCGTCTATCTGCGGGCGTGGCTCACCATCGTGACGCACGGGACGAGTCATCTGTATCCGTACACCTTCATGGATCCCACGATGCACGGCTTCTTCTCCATCGCCAAAGAGGTGCTGAAGGTCGGCCTGCGCTTCTTCGTCATCGGCATCTTCGTCTACGCCGTGGGCATGGGGCTGTGGCATCTTGGCATTCCGCCGCTCTCGTGGACGTATAACGGGTAAATGATAAGTGAGGAATTAGGAGTGAGGAGTGGAGGAAGGGGCGCACAATTCATAGAGCGCCCCAATCCCCCCCCTTTTTTATTATAAAACTTCGCGGCGCTTCCAAATTTTTTGCGCCGCACCTTCACTCCTAACTCCTCATTCCTAACTCCTAACTTTATTCGGGTGTTGACTTAAATACCCTTTACGCCCAATCCCTAGCTACTCCCTCTCATTCATGGTATAATGGATTCACCATTTTCATTCATTGCTTTTGCTGGAGGCTTCCTATTTCATGGCAAAGACAGACGCAGCATCGACCAAAGATTTCGTCGATCATTCCTATTTCTACAAACCATATTCCATCGCGGCAGCCATCGGCTTCATTCTCTGGGCTGCCTATGTCTGCTGGACAGGCTACTGGGGCATCATGAAAGGCCGCCTGCCCGTGATCGATATCGGTATGCAGCTGGCGATCCTCTGGTGGCTTTTGGATACCGTCCGCACGAAGACCGTCTATCGGCTCGAAAAGGACCGGCTCTACATGCTGAAAACGGGGCTTTGGAGGAAGCAGGAGCTCTCCATCGCCTACGATGACATCTTCGGCGTGCATCATTTCAAAAACCAGCTCATGAAGCCGGTGACCTATCGCTACACCTATCATCAGTATGCGAAGATGGATAACCGTCCCATCTGGTCGCTTCTCTATGATATCGGCAGCACCCAGAAGGTCGGTCGTGTCCTCATGAAAGCCTCCGAAGACTTTTGGAAGGAATTTGAAAAGCGCATGCCGGGCCAGATCCGCATCCCGCAGGAAGAGGTCGTGGCACTCACCTACAAGTCGATCGAAAAGAAACTGCGTGAACAGGGCTACTTCAAAGACCATCCGGAGATGGACTTCGAAGAAGGCATCAAGCAGCTCCGTCAGAAGGGCACGGAAATGGGCGGCCGTGACGACGAGCTGACCGGCGAAGATTTCCACGGAGAAAAAGTGGAAATGAAAAACGGCACACGTACAGATACCATCGAAGCCGCGAAACGCCGCATGGAAAAGAAATAACGGATAACGAGCACCCCCGAGAGCGGGGGTGCTTTTTGGTTGGAAAAACGGATGCGAGGTTAGCTCCTGGGGCGGGGCGTCCTTTGATTGGGGATGAAAGCTCTGTTCGATCGAGAAATTGGAATGAGGAATGAAGGTAGCGGTTTCGCCGTGAGTATATATGGGGCGATGCCCGAAGGTGGTATTTAGTCACTAGTCACTAGTCACTCGAGGTTCCTAATCCCTAATCCCTAGCTACTCAACTTGAATGAGAAATTAGAAATGAGAAATGCGAAATGATGGTGCGGCGCATAAACATATAGAAGCGCCGCAGAGTATAGATGGCGGCGATGCCCGAAGGTGGTATGTAGTCGCCAGTCACTAGTCACCAGTCACGCGAGACTTCCACCCCCTAGCGGCTCATCCCTGATTTCCTCCTTCTTTTCTCTATCAAATTTATTTATACCGCACAATAAAAAAAGAGGGAAAAGCACGATTTCACCGGACTATATAGTGGGCGATGAAAGAATAAGTGCGGATATACCGAAAAAAAAGAGACTTGGCTTTTATTTATTTCATAAAAATAAATAATGCAAAAGAAGCGCAAAAAGTAGATGGTATCGGGATACATTTGACCCTGTGTTCCAAAAATACACGATAGATATCTATCTATAAAAAGGGAGAGGGGAAGAGAAAAGAGGAGAAATGGTGAAAAATCATAGCATATATACCTAAAAACATCGCTATATACTATGTATTTTTGAAAAATGAGAGCCTGCGGGCTACAATAATGACAGGTGCTTGAGAGCATGATCTCTCAAATGTGAGCCCGCCCCAGGGGCTGTTGCAAAGGAGGATAGCGGTTGGTTTGGGAAACTCGTTTCGGAAATGAACGAATTCGCTGAAAACAGCACTCATCATTTTCCTTTTACAATTGCATAGTGAATTCATATTCATCTCCGAATATCCTGTGAAGAATTCTAACCGCACCACCAGAGTTTTTTACAAAGCAAAACATAGGAAGGTGAAAATTATGGATCCAGCTATTATCACGCTGTGCGTCCTGGCCGTAGCAGCATTTCTCTTCATCACTGAACTGATTCCGCTGGCTGTTACCGCTATGGCAGCATGTACCATGCTTGGGATTCTCGGCGTACTCCCGTCTAAAGCAGTATATGCAGGTCTTTCCAACTCCACCGTCGTTCTCTTCGGCGGCATGTTCGTCATCGGCGCTGCTATGTTTAAAACCGGTCTTGCTGAAGCCATCGGCATTGCCGTAGTTAAAAAAGCAGGCACCAATGAAATTCCGCTGATGGCAGCTATCATGATCGTTACCATCGTGCTGTCCTCTGTATCCTCCAACACAGGTACAGTCGCATGCCTGATGCCGGTCATCATCGGTATCTGCCAGGCAGCAAAGATCCCTGCTTCCAAGGAACTGATGCCACTGGCTATCGCCGCTAACGTTGGCGGTACCATCACCATGATCGGTACCCCGCCAAACGTTATCGTTACCGGCGCTCTGACCACCGCTGGTCTTCCGACCTTCGGATTCTTCGAATTCGCGGCTATCGGTATCCCGCTCTCCCTTGTCATCACTGTCTACACCCTCTTCATCGGCCGTCACATGATCGCTGCCAAATCTGCCGGCGCCATGGACGAAGAAGCTCTGAAGGCTGCTAAAGAAGAAGCTGGCGGCGGCGGAGATGCTCCGAAGAGCAAAACAAAAATGTGGATCTCCGGTCTTATCCTGATCGGCGTTGTTCTCTGCATGGCTCTCAACCTGAAGACTGTTCCGCTGCACACCGCAGCAGTCACCGGCGCTATCCTCTGCGTGATCACCGGCTGCCTGAAGGAAAAAGAAGCTTACGCTGGCATCGACTGGGTCACCATTTTCCTCTTCGCTGGTATGCTTTCCGTGGCATCTGCTATGGAAAAGACCGGCGCAGGCAAAATGATCGCTGACACCGTCGTAAGCGCGATGGGCACGAACCCGAACCCATACGTCCTGACCGGCGTACTGTTCCTCATCTCCAACGTCCTCACCCAGTTCATGTCGAACACTGCATCCGCAGCACTGCTTGCCCCCATTGGTATTTCTATCGCACAGTCCATCGGCGCTGACCCGAAACCGGTACTGATGGCACTTGGTATTGCCGCATCCTGCGCATTCGCTACCCCGATGGCTACTCCGCCAAACACCCTCGTTCTTGGACCTGGCAACTTCTCCTTCAACGACTATGCTAAAGTCGGTGTACCGATGTGCGTCATTTCTCTCATCGTCTGCCTCGTAGTCATCCCGATCGTATGGCCATTCGGCATGTAAGCTGAGAGATCACTTACAAAAATGGAATTTTTCGCCGCTCCCGCGCAAAGTGGGGGTGGCGGGAAATCTATTTGCGTTTCTGAAGTTTTGAAACACCGCGCGTGACGGTCTCACGCAGAAAACTCTGAAGGATCATCCTTCTTACTCAAACGAAAGGTGGATTTTACTCTATGGAAACTCCGGGCCCGCTTTCGATCTGCCTCACGAACATGGTTATCGTGTTCGGCGTGCTGATTTTCCTGGCTTGCGTCATCCAGCTGATTCACATCGTGGATCCGACCAAAGGCAAGAAGAAATAAGAATTAGATTACTTTAGAGTCAATCAGGGAATTGGCAATTCCTCTTTGGTTCAAGGTTCAAGTGACTGCGCATCCTGAACCCGTGGTCAAAGGTCTTGCATCCCGGCTGACTCAGAACAAATTACCCAAACAACTATCCATCTAGGAGGAAACAACATGGACGGCTTTATGAGAGCTCTCGTTTCCGTATGGACCGATTCCGGCTTTGCCCACCTCTCCATCGAAAACGTCATTATGATCGGCGTAGGTCTCGTACTTCTGTACCTCGCCATCGCAAAACAGTATGAACCACTGCTTCTTCTGCCAATCGCATTCGGCGACATCATGGCAAACTTCCCGAACACCGGGTTCGAAGACGAAATGGGCGTTATGATGGCCATCGGCTTCGGTATCAAATACGAAATCTTCCCGCCGCTGATTTTCATGGGCGTAGGCGCTATGACGGACTTTGGTCCGCTTATCGCTAACCCGAAGACCATGCTCCTGGGCGCAGCAGCTCAGATCGGCGTATTCGTAGCCCTCGCAGGCGCTATGGTCCTCGGCTTCACTGCACCGCAGGCAGCAGCTATCGGCATCATCGGTGGTGCTGACGGCCCGACTTCCATCTACCTGGCTGCTAAAATGGCTCCTCAGCTGTTAGGTGCAATCGCAGTTGCTGCTTACTCCTACATGTCTCTGGTTCCGCTGATTCAGCCTCCTATCATGAAACTGTTCACCACTGAAGCAGATCGTAAGATCGTTATGCAACAGCTGCGTCCGGTTTCTCACTTCGAAAAAGTTGCATTCCCGATCATGTGCACCATCGTTATCTCCCTGCTGTTACCTTCCGTAACTGCTCTGATTGGTATGCTGATGTTGGGTAACCTGTTCAAAGAAGCTGGCTGCCTGGATCGTCTGTCCGATACTGCACAGAATGCATTGATGAACACTGTAACCATCATGCTGGCTACCGGTACCGGTCTTACCATGAGTGCCGAAGCCTTCCTGAACTATCAGACTATCCTGATTATCATCCTTGGTCTGGTTGCTTTCATCGGTGGTACTGCTGCCGGCGTTATCTTCGGTAAGATCATGTGCATTGTAGACGGTGGCAAGACCAACCCGTTGATCGGTTCCGCCGGTGTATCTGCAGTTCCTATGGCTGCTCGTGTATCTCAAAAAGTTGGTCAGAAAGCTAACCCGGCTAACTTCCTGCTGATGCACGCTATGGGTCCTAACGTAGCAGGCGTTATCGGTACTGCAGTTGCTGCAGGTACCATGCTGGCTATGATCGGTCCTGTTGGTAAATAATTTATACTGAAACTCCCCTGAGGACGCGCTGCAAGGCGCGTCCTCTTAATTTTTGCCTAGAAAGTGTTCTGTAATAATAAACTGTCACATTATGAACAAAAAAAGATGGCGATTTTGTGTCCTCAATCAGTGGACATGCGCTGTGGGATTACATTTAATACGAAAAGTAAAATTAGCACCAGCTGTTAAAAATAACTTATAGGAGGTACTAAAAAAATTGCATGAATCGCAAACCCTTGATACAATGGGCTTTAGAGCAGAATGCTATAAATTATCAGAGCTGATTTTATAAAGAGAATTAAGATAATTTTCAGATAAAATGGTCATATGCATTTCAAAAATCATTTACTTAAAGTTTAACTTAATTCCGGAAAAGCATATAAAAGTATAAAAATAAAACACCATAATAACAG
>OLGM01000485.1_pt1 | contig 25231 bp, 30 predicted proteins | sample 1606001 | NCBI WGS metagenome assembly OLGM01 (sample SAMN03283294) | human gut metagenome | biome: human-associated habitat; material: feces | host: Homo sapiens | place: Peru | collected 2012
TATCAACAACATTGATAATAAACGGAAGTACAAAAGTAAGTGAAAATGCAGATGACTTTTCTGTAATATTTATAAAAGCAACATTAGATGGAACAGGTGTATATGCAAATGTAATAGATGATACAAAAAAATAATTACATTTAAAACAAATGAAGAATGTTACTCTTATTCTGACGGTACTGTTGGTTGCAGTTAATAGTATTTTACAGAATACTTAATAATTAACTTAACTAGTTTTAGTTAAGTTTTTTATGTTTACATTTAATTGACTTTTTCTGCCTTTTTTGGTAATATAACTACTTATGAAAGGAATTGATAAACATGAAAAAGAATGCATTTACAAAAAAATATTCCTTATTAGATAGATATATAATAGATGAAACAATTAGAAATAATATGCTTGCTAATAAAGATCTATTTAGAAAATATGAAGAAAATCAAGAATTAATTAGAATTTTTTTAATTGAACTTGAAAGTAGATTTGAAGTTTCTGATATAGAAACTATAATAATGGAAACTATATTTAAATATCCAGATGAAATATTAAAATCATTTATAACTGCTTATTTAAATAGTTCTTTAGATGTTAAAAATAAAAAAGATTGTTATAATGATTTTAAAAAAATAATGTTTATGGGTAATGATGTAATTCGTTATGTTTCTAGGAATGGTATAATTACTAATAGAAATTATAAAAATATACCTGAAAAAATAATAGATGAAAAATATGATGAATTAAAATCAGGTATTGAAATGTTTCATAATGAATTATTAGAAAATGTATTTAGAACATTAAGTATTTCTAAAAAAGAATTTATTGTATCTCTTTTAGAAAAAGATTCTTTTTTAGTATTTAAAGAATGTTTTGAAAAGACTCCTTATAATTTAATATCTATTCTGAATTTAATTGAAAATTTAAATATACCTTCATCATTATTTTATAAATCTACTTATGAAATAATTGGTTTAGATGGTATAAATAAGATAATAATGAATGCTATAGATTCTAATGACTTATTATTTATTACTAATATAACAAGTATTATTAGAAATAATAAATGTGAATTTCTAAATAAAATAATAGATAAAGATAGATTATCTTCTTTAAATGAAATTACTAATGAAGAAATAGAGAGTATTTCTTTTGATGATAAGTATTTAGAAAACTTAGATATAGATGCTTATTTAAATGGATTGCGTCAAAATTCATATTTAAAGTTAAAAGAAACAGCATAGTTTCTTTTTTTTACATTTTTTTTAAGTTCAATTTTATAAAATAAAATTGGTGAAGATTAATGAGAAGAATATTTAAAGCAAAAAGAACTAGAAAGTATAAATTGTTAATATTTTTAATCATTACTATTTTATCTGTTTTTATTTCTAATAAAGTAATTAATGGTTTATCTAAAGAATATATTATAAGTGGGAAGTTAGAAAAGTTTAATATTGATATAGATAAAGAAAAATTTTTACTTAAAATGGGACTTAATTATAAAAAAATAAATAAGATAAAAGAAAATGATTTAAATGTTTTTAATGAACTTGTATATGATAATCCAAAAGTATATATTTATAACACTCATAATCGAGAAGAATATGATGGTGGGAGTGTTGTTGATGCAGCAAAATATTTAAAAGAAGAATTAACTAAATATAATATTGATGCTTTAGTAGAAACTAAAGATATAGTTGGAGAGGTTAAAAGTAATAATTTACAATATAAAGATACATATAAGGTAACTAGAGAACTAATAAGTAAAAATATTAATGATGATATTAGTTTATATATTGATCTTCATAGAGATTCAGTTAATAAAAGTGTTACAACTACAGAAATTGATGGGAAAAGTTATGCTAAAATGCTTTTTGTAGTAGGTGGTAAACATGAAACCTATATGGAAAATTATAATGTTTGTGATAATCTTAATAAATTTGTAAAAAATATAAATTCAAGTTTAAGTAGAGGAATACTTGTTAGAAAGAGTAGTAGTTATAATCAAGATTTAAAAAGCAATGTTATATTAATTGAAATGGGTAGTGAAAAAAATACAATGGAGGAGGTTAATAATACGATTAGTTCTTTAGCAGAAGCTATATCGAATTATATAAAAGAATAATGGAAGAGAAAAAGAAAAACAATGGGAAGTATTTTTTTAGATTATTATTTGCCTTATTTATAGTATTTATATGTGTTTATGCAATAGGTAAAAATGGTTTTATTCAAAAAAAATATAGTGATAAAACTTTATATACAGAAGAACAAATAAAAAAATTTGAAAGTGATGTTGAAAATGGAAAAGAAATAGATGTTAATGCTTATTTAACAGATAAAAAAATTGATTATTCAAATAATTCTAGTAAATTAGGTGATTATATGAGTGATATGATAAATACTGGAGCACGTAAACTAGACAAAATATTAAATTCCTTATTTGCATTTCTTTTTGAATAGGTATTGCATTTTCAATTTTTTTGTATTATAATTTAGTAGTCATTTGAAAAAATGATTATGTGTCCGCGTAGCTCAGCTGGATAGAGCACTCGCCTTCTAAGCGAATGGTCACGTGTTCGAATCACGTCGTGGACACCACTTATGAATTAAGCACGAATATCGTGTTTTTTTGTTGTAATAAAATTTTTTTGCTTTTTCTTGCATAACGTAATGGGCAAGATTTATAATATAAAATTATAAGGAAGTGATATATTTGAAAACGACAACTGATGATTTTTTAATTAATAAACTAAAGGAAGAAAATAATTTGAATATAACTTTATTATCAAATTCTGAATACTTACCTGAAGTTCAAAATTTGGCTGAACATTTTGCAAATTGCAACGTTGTGACTTTTGACCCTTATGATTATTTTATAAATTTATCTGATTCTCAAAAGGTTCAACAAGTTGGGGGATAGTGATTTAATTATTTTTTCTAGTTCAGATTTTTTTAATGAAGAATATTTTAGTGAATTAAAAAATATTGCTTATGGAATATCAAATGAAAAAAATAAAAGAGTTAGTATAGGTTACTTATATCATTTACCAAAGAAACAAAGACCTTATGAAAGCGTACTAGATCAAATCGAAATAGTAAGCTATAAAAACGGGACTGAAATTGCGGAAAAAACTTATCCAACACCACATTTTACTGTTTATGATTTAGTTGAACTTACTATTGCTACAGTAAATGAATATAGTTTTGAAAATCAACGTAAATTAGAAAGAAAATTGTAGTTTCTAGTTCTTATAAATTGCTTGTTGGTTATTATATCAGTTTACAATTCTTAGTGCACAACTTCTGTGCACTTCTTTTTTTAAATTACATTCTTATAAATTGCTTTATAATTTTAAGACAAGACCTTGTAAAAGAAAATTTTTTATGATATTATAAATACGTCAAGGAAACTTGCATACAATAAAAAAGGAACATTTAATAATAGCATGTTGAGTGTTGCCTTAAAAAATGTGGTAATCACCTAAATCATTGCTGAGTTAGGTGATTTCTTTTATATTATAGTTTTAAATAACAATAATAATAAAAGGAAGATAATAAGGATTAAAGATAAGATTAAAAAATCTTTCTTGCCCATAATATCGCCTCCCTTCTTTTTTGAAGTTTGGCAAATCACCCAACTTATTAAATATTCCTAAAAACATTGTAGCAAACACATGTTCTATAATCAAGCAATAATTGCTTCTTAATACGAATATTTTTTGTATAGCATTATTTAAGTATTCAAGTTGCTATTTAACAGTAATTTGTCTTTTTACAATATTATCGACTATGAAATTTCCGAAAGTCAACAGAAAAAGTTTCCATATTAACTAAAAGAATTGTGTAGTAAATTTTGCTACCTTTTTATTTGCAAATTTATGGGTTTTATTATATAATAAAGCGCATTAAAAAAGGGGAGTAATTATGTCTAGAGTAAAAAAGATGATTTTACTTATATAAGAGAAGGCTTTTTTTGTTAAAGTTTTTTCTGATGGTGTAAAATGCCAACTATTAATAGAATAATTACAGACATTATTAAAATTGCAACTGATTTATCTGATGAATTAAAAAAGAACTATAAGTGAATTTTTTAAATAGGAAGTGATAATATGTTTTATTTTTCGAGAAATAAAGAAATATTTAAAATTGATAAAGAATATGAAAGATTTTCTTCTGGTGAATGCGGTGAAGTTTATACGAATGAAAAAAATATTTTTAAAGTTTATTTTAAAAATACTTTAGACGAATTTAGATTAAATGAAGAAATTTTTGAATTTATGAAGCAAATTGATTCGCAAAATTTAATGAAAATATATGAAATTTATACAAACGCATCACTAAAAAATTTATTTGGAATTCTTACTCAATATAGCGATTTTCAAATTGATGCGTATCTTGCTAAATATTATAAAAAAGATGATATTAATGTTTTACTTAAGCATAAAGATTATTTACTTGAAAGTTTAAAAGAAATTGAAAAAATATTTGCTTATTTTACAGAATATTTAATTTTTATTGATGACATTAAATTTGAAAATTCAATTTGTACTGAAAATGAAATTGTTATAATTGATCCTGATTGTTTTAGAAAAGCTTATATAACTGATGGATTGGATGTTACACCTATAGAAAATGGTAGTGTTAGTACATCGGGTATTTATTACAATTCAAATATTCATTGTACAATGGATTATTTAATTGAAAATAATAAATGGGTTCTTTTAAGTTACTTTGTTGACTTACTCTCAACTAATTTTTTATCTCTTGAAAATTACGAATTGGAAGAGTTTGGAATTTGTGGCGATTCAAATGATTTAGCTAAAATGCATAAAAAAATTAAATCCTTTTATCACTTGAATTTAAATAAATGTGATTCATTTACTGATATAGTTAGTAAAGAACTAAAATATGTAAAAACCCCATTAGAATACATTATTAAAAGTTAATGTTAATTAATTGTTTTGAACTACTTTATAGTAGTTTTTTTTTTATCATTATTGTATAATTGTAATTAGAATAGAGGAGATATTTTATGGAAACAATAATTATTGGAAAACCAGCTGTAAACGTTTATTTACCGTTACAAGAATATCCTAAAGAAGGAGAAGTCTTTCATATAGATAATAAACTTGAATCAGTTGGAAATGTTGGGGCAACTACTGCATGTTTACTTGCTAAATGGGGAGTAAAAAACCATTTTACTGGAGTAGTTGGAAATGATGCATATGCTGAAAAAATAAGAAATACTTTTCAAGAATATAAAATAGATACTAAATATATGGAAACTAATTTTGAAAAAGGAACAGTAGTAAATTATATGATGTTAAATGCTAAAACTGGTATAGTTACTAAAATTTTATATAATGATCCTTTAAATCAATTAGTTAAATATAAATATGATTTTATACCTACATTTGCTGTAATTGATGGAACTGATTTAGCTGGTGCTTATGCTCTTTTAAATAATTCGGCTAACTGTGAAACTCTTTTTTATGCTCGTTTTGGAGATCGTGATACAATTACGGTTTCTAAAAGATGTACTTATGTAGTATGTACTCAAGTATTTGCTGAAATGATGAGTAAAGAAACTATTGATGGTTCTCAAGAAAGTTGTATAAATATGTATCAACGCTTAGTTGATGTTGCTGGTAAAAGTAATTATATAATTATATTAAATAACCATAAAATATTATATTGCCTTGATGGTAAAGTTAAACTTGTTCCAGAAATGAAAATGAATGTTGCTGATTATTCAAGCTTTGATTCTATATTTGTTGGGGCATTGTCTTTTGCCTTAATGAATAAAATAGGTTTAGATGATGCAATTAAATTTGCTGATACGGCGGCATCTATTTCTCTTGCTAAAGTTGGCGAAGTTGATTCAATACCTGAAGTAATGGTTGTTTTAGAAAACTCAGGTTTAAAAGAAAAATTTGGAGTAACTGAAAATGTTAATGCTAATATTGAAGCGGGTTCTGTTGAACCAATGAAATCAGATGTAGTAGAAAATAATATTGTTACTCCTGAAGAAACTCAAAATAATATTTCTAGTGAAAACGTTAATACAGAAGAAAATGTTGCATTTAATCAAGGTATTCAAGAAGAAACTCCTGCATTTGAGCCTCAAAAAGATCAAAATGTAACTGAACAAGTAAATCCTCAACCAGAACAACATGAAACAAATATATTTGATGACTACAGTGTTTAAAATTGATCCATTTTTAAGTATATTACCACAGTTAGATGTTCATGGTTTTACCGATGATACAGTTATGACTGTGGTAAATGACTTTATATATGAAAATTATCGTTTAGGGAAAAGTAAAGTTTGTGTTATTCATGGTAAAGGTCAAGGTATTTTAAAGCGTAGAATACATCATAATTTAAAATATAATAAATATGTAAATAATTTTTACTTGTATAATTTTAATATAGGTTGTACAATAATTGAACTAAAAAAGGAGGTTTAAGTATGTTCCAAGATGAAGTGCGAGTTAAAGTAATAGCAGGAAAAGGTGGAGATGGCTGTACTTCTTTTAGACGAGAAAAATTTGTTGAAATGGGTGGACCAAATGGTGGAAATGGTGGTAAAGGAGCAAGTATTATTTTTAAAACTGAACCTGGGCTTAGAACCTTAATTGACCTACATATGATGAAACAAATTAAAGGTGAAAAAGGTATTAATGGAAAAGGATCTAATAGAAATGGTGCTAATAGAGAAGATGTTATTGTTAAAGTTCCATTAGGAACAACTATATATGATGATGAAGAAAACATTGTTCTTGCTGATTTAACTAAAGCAGGAGAAGAATACGTTGTTGCTAGAGGTGGTAGAGGTGGTAGAGGAAATCGTGCTTTTGCTACTCATGATAATCCTGCTCCAAGAATGAGTGAACTTGGTGAACCTGGTGAAAGTTTAGTTGTCCGTTGTGAATTAAAAGTTCTTGCTGATGTTGGTTTAGTTGGTATGCCAAGTGTTGGAAAAAGTACTCTTATTTCTAGTGTAAGTAATTGTAATGCTAAAATTGGTGCATATCATTTTACAACACTAAGTCCAAATCTAGGAGTAGTAAAAACTCAAAATGGATTTACTTTTGTAATGGCTGATTTACCTGGTCTTATTGAAGGAGCTCATGATGGCGTTGGTTTAGGTCATAAATTTTTACGTCATGCTATGCGTACCAAAGTAATTGCTCATGTTATAGATATGAGTGGATGTGAAGGAAGAGACCCAATAGATGATTATAAAATAATTAAAGATGAACTTGCTTTATATGATGAAAAATTAAAAAATAAACCTTATGTTATAGTCGCTAATAAAATGGATTTAGATGGAGCCAAAGAAAATTTAAAAAAATTTAAAGAGATTTATAAAAATGAAACTATTTTTGAAATAAGCGCTGAAAATAAAACAGGTATAAAAGAACTTGTAGATTATTTAGGTGATTTAGTTTCTAAATGTGATGAAGTTACTTTATATGATGAAAATACAATTAAAGAAAGTCATGTACTATATAAATTTAAACATGAAAAACCATTTACTATAAAACGTGAAAATGATTATTGGATACTTAGTGGTCATGATATAGAAACATTATTTTATATGACTCGTTTTGATGAAGATGAATCTGTTGAAAGATTCGGTAGAAAACTTCGTGGTATGGGTGTTGAAGATGAACTTGAACACATGGGTGCCAAAAGAGGAGACGAAGTACATATTTTAGATTATGTATTTATATTTAAAGACTAATTTGCATATATTTATATATATGTTATAATAGTTGACATTGGGGGATTTTTAATGGATAAATATGATTTTAATGAAGAGTTGGAATATTGTGAATTTAGAATTTTTAATTTAACTAGAGAGAAAAGAAGAATTGATAAAATTATTAATACTTTAAATAATATGAGAACTGATAAAAGCGTATTATTTCATAAATTATATGAATTAGAATATTGTTTACTTACTTTAAATGATAAGACTATAATTGATAAAAATCACAATGAAGCTTATGATTATTATCTATATAGATTGAACGGGATTAACTCAGAAATGTTACGTGTTGAAGAAGAATATGATGTACTTATTAAACGTAGCGTTGAAGTGAATAAAGCAAGGAAATATTAATTATGAAAGATGAATATGTAGAAGAGATAGAATATCAAATATGTGTAGAAACAATACGTTGTGCAAAAATTAGGGATATATTATTATTTGAGCAAAAAGCATTAAATAATAAAAATAAACTTTTACGTTATTATTATGCATTAAGAATATTACTTTTAATTAAGGAAACTGATGTATCTATTTCATTAGAAAAACCTGAACTTTGGAATCAAGAAATTACGAGTCAATTAAATGATTCGATTAAAATATTAGAAGAGTTATGTTTAAAATTGGATTTATATACTAGTAAAAGAAAAATATAATTGTCAAGTAAATATAAAAATAGACACACTTAGTTGTGTTTTTTTTATTGTTTTTTTATAATAATGAAGAGTAGGTGATTCAACTTGAAACTAACAGATAAAGAATTCAATAAAGAAAAAGAAAGACTTCAGTATGTTGTTAATAAAATAGATGGAGATATTAATGATGCTGGTAAAGAACTTTTTACTGATGAAAAAGATTTAAAAGAATTTCAAAAAATGATGTGGGAAAATTCTCAAGAATTTGATTCAGGAGAAATGAATACTTTTATATATGATAATGATGTAAAGATAAGTACGTTAGAACGTAAAGCTGGACATTATCGTACCTTAGAAAAGGTTAGAAATAATCCTTATTTCGGTATGATTCGTTTTAATGATGAAGATATATATATTGGAATAAAATCTATTAAAGAAAATGATTTAGATTATCTTGTATATGATTGGCGTGCTCCAATATGTAGTATGTTTTATGATTATGGTTTAGGTAAATCTTCTTATGAATCTCCAGATGGAATAGAAGTTGGAGATATAACTAGGAAAAGACAATATAAAATTGAAAATGCAACATTAAAAGCTGTATTTGATACTAATTTAAATATTGATGATGAAATGTTACAAGAGGTATTAAGTCAAACTTCTAGTGATAAAATGAAGGATATTGTAAATACAATTCAAGTTGAACAAAATATGGTAATAAGAGATACAACTACTAAAAATATAATTGTTCAAGGTGTTGCTGGTTCTGGTAAAACAAGTGTTGCCTTACATAGAATAGCTTATCTTTTATATAAGATGGAAAATTTAACAAGTAGTAATGTTTTAATTTTATCACCTAATAATGTTTTTACTGAATATATTTCTGATGTTCTTCCATCTTTAGGAGAAAAAAATACTTTAGAGTCAACTTATCACAAGTTAGTTTCTAAATTTATATCTGAATATGAAAGAGTTGAATCTTATTCATCTTTTGTTGAAAGATATTATAAAGATACTAGGCAAGATAATGAATTGATTAAGTTTAAATTAAGTGATGAAATCATTCCTCTAATAGAAGAATTCTGTATGTATTTTACTAAAGCAAGTAGATTTATAAGTGACCTAGAATATAAGAAAAAAGTTATAAGTATGAGTGAATTAAATGAACTTTTATATAAAAGATATGATAATAAGCCATTGTTTGTAAGAGTTGATTTAATTGCTGAAAAAATAAACAATACTTATTTTAAAGGTGCTAAAGGTGATTTTGTAAGTATTAGATCTAAATTATTAAAAATAGCTAATTTTACAAGTGATATGCGTTTAATATATAAAAACTTTTATTCATCAGCAATATTTTTAAATACATATAAAATGTCTTTTAGGGCTAATGAACTAAAAAGAAATATTGAGGGACATGTAATTCCTTATGATGATGCTACTATATTTATGTATATGAAATTTTTACTTACTGGTTTTCCTTATCAAGTTTATGTAAGGGAAGTTATTATAGATGAAGCTCAAGATTATACATATTTACAATATAAAATATTACATAAAATATTTAAAAATGCCGGTTTTACTATATTAGGAGATAAAAACCAATCAGTTAATCCATTTTATAAGCATGGTTCTTTAGAAGAGTTAATTCCAATATTTGATTCAAAAGATACAAAGTATGTTGAACTTAATAAAACATATAGGTCTAGTCCGGAGATAATTGAGTATGCAAATAAAGTATTAAATTTACATCAAACATCAGCTATAAGAAGAAGTGTTGATACTCCAGTTATAAAAAGAAGTATGAAAGATTTAAAATATATTGGTAAAGATATAGTTTATTTAAAAAAGAAATATAAAAGTATCGCGATTATTACTAAAAGTATAGAGGAAGCTAAAGTGCTTTTAAATGCTTTAAAGGATAAATATGAAAAGATATCTTTAATTGATATTAATACTGAAAAATTTAATAAACAATTAGTTGTTGCTCCAGCTTATGGAGTTAAGGGATTAGAATTTGATTCAGTTATTATAATTAATAATTTTGACTATGACGCATACCTATATTATGTTGCTGTAACAAGATGCCAACATGAATTAATCGTGTATGAATAGACCCTTGATTAATTGTGTTTTTTCTAATATAATATAGCACTGAGGTGAAGATATGTTATATTCAAGTGAATTTTCATATGTAACAAGTAATGGAAGATTAAGAACCTGTGAAATTGTAGTTAATGACTTTGAAAAAAGCAAAAAAATAGTAGATGATTCTGAAACTTTAAGTACACTTTTAAAACCATTTTTAATTGCTATATTTAAACATGAATTTAATTCAGAAACATTAGCAGCATTTTTAGAAACTTTAAAAGAATATAAAAGTGATGCTGTTAAAAAGACTATTTTAGATTTATTTGATACATTTGATTTTATTGAAAAATCTGAAATATCTGTTAATGAATTATATTACTCTATATCAACACTAAGTGAATTTTTTGAAAGTAATCCAGGACGTGTAAAGGTATTAGACGAAATGAAAGTGGATATTGAAAATAAAATCAATGAAGGAATGGAAATATCTAAATTATTTAGTGAGATATTTGCTTATTTAAACGTTAATCGTGAAAATGCATTAAATTTACTTCAAAAGAAATAGAAACAAGGATTTCCCTTGTTTTATTTTGGTATTTTATAGTATAATTATTATGTAAGGAGAGATAATATGTTACATGATATTTTATTAGTATTACTTGGACTTATAATAGGTGCTATAATTGGTTTTCTTGTATCTAGACATTTTATTCAAAAGTATTTTAAAAAGAACCCACCAATTAATGAAAAAATGATTGAAACTTTAATGACTAGCATGGGAAGAAAACCTAATAGTAAACAAATTAAACAAGTAATGCAACAAATGAATAGAGTAAAGTAGTATGAAAATAGATTTATTTAAATTAAATAATTTTAATTCTGTTTCTATTGATGAGAATATTTCAATTCCTGAGGAATATGATTTAAATAAGGCTGGTATAAGAAAAATAGAAAATTTACATGTAAGTGGGATAATTTCGATAGATTTTGCAGATGAAATTGTTGCTGATTTAACTGTTACTGGAGATTTTATATTACCTTGTGCGGTTAGTTTGGAGGATGTTTTATATCCAATTAACGTAAAAATTGAAGAAAATATGGGAAAATTTGAAGATTTTTATAATAAAAACAAAAATACACTTGATATTTTGCCGTTTATATGGGAAAATATTGTATCGGAAGTTCCTATTCGTGTTGTTAAAGACGAATATAAGAATTTTAAACAAAGTGGGAACGGATGGGAAGTTATAAGCGATTAATAATCGAAGGAAGGAGTGGATTTTATGGCAGTTCCATTTAGAAGAACTAGTAAAACTAAAAAGAGAATGCGTCGTACTCATTTAAAAAAAGAATTACCAGGAGTAATATCTTGTCCTAAATGTGGTGCTCCTATTAAAGCACATAGAGCATGTACTGAATGTGGAAATTACAAAGGAAAAGAAGTAATTGAAACTAAAAAAGAAGATTAGTAAATATAAAGACTGTTAAAGTCTTTTTTTTAGTGCAAAAATTTGCTATAATTTGATAGAAAGGATATATGCTTATGAATAAAAATAAACAAATTTTAAAACATTGCCCAAATTTTTATAAGATAATGAATTTTGAATATTATGAAGATGATTTATTATCTGATAAGTTAATAAATGTTTATCATGATTATGTGTTTAAAGTTAGTTTAGATGATAAAAAAAGTATTGCTAAGCTTGAACAAGTTGATTTTATTATTAATAAGTATATAGATGATTATTTTTTCAGAAAAGAATTAAAAGCTGAAATGGTTAAAATAAGAGTAAGAAAGGGCGAAGATATATTAGAAGCTATAATTAACTGGATAATTAAAGTATTTGATAATTATGAGGTTGGTTATACAAGAAATATATATTTTTCTAGGTGGATATAGTGGATAATGATTTTTATGTAGAGGAAACAAATGGTAAAACAGTATTTTTTACAATTTTGATATTTTTGCTTATTATTGGTTTATTAGTAGGAGCATTTTTTGTTTATAAAGATAAAAACAGCATTCATATAAAAAATAAGATTAATCTTGAATTAGGTGATGTAGTAAATAAGGATATTAATTACTATTTAAAAAATAAAGTAAAAGATACAGATAATTATGATATTGATTTATCTAAGATACCAATTAAAGATGGTGTTGTTTCTGAAGTTGGTGAATATAAAATAGTAATTAAGTATAAAAATAAGTCTAAAAGTAAAATAGTTAATGTTGTTGATACAACAAAACCTATTGTTGAAGTAGATGATTTAACAGTTGGTGTTAATGAAGATTATGATGTTAATGATTTTGTTACTAAATGTGAAGATTTATCAAGACCTTGTGAAGTTAAATATGCTAAAGACGAATCAAGTAATTTACAAGAAAAAGCTGGTAAATATATTTTTGATATAATTATAAGTGATGCTTATGGTAATGATGTTAAAAAAAGTGTTAATTTAAATGTATTAGAAAATTATAGTTATAAAAGTGTAAAAGAAAATGATTTAAATTATGATCATGTTGAACCAGATTATAATGATTATAATAAAGAAATACTTATAAAATTTAAAAAAGGTATTAGTTTTGATGATGTAGAAGGTAGTGAATATCAAGAAGAACTTCAAAATATTGAAAGTGGAGATTTAAAAGTTTATTTAGGAAGTGAATATCAAGATTATTCTATAACTGATTCAGAAATTATATATTTATATAATAAATATAACTATATAATTGGTTGTACATTGAGAGTTAAACTATCAAATGGTAGTTATCAGTATTTATCAAAGTAGTAGAAAACCTGCTACTTTTTTTATTGTTACTTGACTTTATCAAGTAAATCGAGTAAATTATACGTTACTGAAGGAATGTATATGATAAAAAATATAAAGGAATTAAAAAATAAAATAATTGAATTGGTACAAAAAAATAATATTATAATTATTTCTCCACATGTAAGTGCTGATGTTGATACTATTGCTTCTTGTATTGCAATGAAAATTATTCTAGATAAGTTGCAAGCAAAGTCTTATATATTAATGAATGATTCACTTGCTAAGATGGAACATTCTGTTAAAAATATGTTAGATGATTTGCCTGAAAATATAAAGATGATTGATCAAATGGAAATGATTGATTTAATTGATAATAAAAAAGCTTTATTAATAACTTTGGATGTAAATAAATCAGAGCTTGTTCCAGTACCTAATTATGGTGATTTTAATGATATTTTAGTGATTGATCACCATGATATTGGAGAGACAACTATTAAGACTGATAATTTATTTATAGATACTATTGCTTCAAGTGCTTGTGAAATAATGTATAGATTAACTGAATCATTTGGAATTGATCAAAGAATATTACCTAATTTAGTTAATTATTTATTAAGTGGAATAAGTTTGGATACAGCAAAGTTTACGAATAAAAGAACCACTTCAACAACAATGAAAATAGTTTCTGATCTTTTAAAAAAGGGTGGAGATTTAAATTACGTTAATGATTTATTTATAGATGATTATGAAAAAGATATGAAGTATTTAGATTTAGTTAGATATGCAACTTGGAAAATGTATAATATTTCTATTTCAATAAATAATGAAAATCCTAATTTTATTTATGATAAGGAAGATTTAGCTAAAGCCGCAGACTGGATGTTAAAATATAAAACTACCGATGCATCGTTTGCTTTAGGTTTAATTATGGACGAATTTAATGAGCAATCAGTTTATGTTTCTGGTCGTAGTAAAGGTATTATTAATATTGGTGAAATTATGACTCAATTTGGTGGAGGTGGAAATTTAACTAGTGGTGCTGCCAAAATAGAGAGTCAAGATGTAAAAGAGGTCAAAGAAAATTTAGAAAAAATTCTTAGACCTGGATATTTTATAAAATAAATTAACATTAAAATCCTATTACTTTTTTGTTTAAAAAAGTAAATAATTCATTGACTTTTATAAGCAAATTATGATATTATTAATTTGCTTACTTATGGCGATGTAGCTCAGCTGGCTAGAGCGATCGGTTCATACCCGATAGGTCGGGGGTTCGATCCCCTCCGTCGCTACCAATATGAGTAATAATAGATAGAAATATCTATTTTTTTTATACATTTTAATCTTATTTGACATATCAATACCATTGTATTACTATTTTTATCAATAATATGGTATAATATTATTAACAAAGATAGTTTGTGGAAAGGATATGAAAAATGAAAAGTAAAAAAATTGCTAAAATTGTGATTATTATAATATTATTGATTTTGTTAATACCTATACCTTTTAAACTAAAAGATGGTGGTACAGTTGAGTGGAAATCTTTAACTTATTCAATATCAAAAGTTAATAGTATTTATTCAATAGATGATATTCGTATGGGTTATAAAAAAGGAATAGTAATAAAGATATTTAATATTACTGTTTTTAATAATTCAAAATATGATATTGAAAAAGAATTTGTCATTGTTGATAGTAGTAAAAATAACGAAAACTTTGCTTGTGATTCTGCTTTAGAAGAAATTTATAAAGATGATGAATATATTTATTACTTACCTTGTCAAAAGAGTCAATATATTAAAGTAATTTATGCCCCTAACGAATATCAAGAGGGATTAAAATCTTCACTAGAAGATGGTACAATTAAAATAAGCGATTTAGATGAGTTTAACATTGAATATATAAAAAAAGAAAGAAAATAAATTTAATGCTTAAAAAATATTCAGGGAAATTTTAGGGAATTTTTATATAAAATTATTTATATTTATTTGAATTTACTTGAATTTACTTATATTTTATTTTATAATATATATCGGAGCGAAGCCTTATTTAATAAGGGAAACGGTAAAAAATAAACGGTAATTTAATTTAGGGCTTATTTTTCATACCCGATAGGTCGGGGGCTCGATCCCCTCCGTCGCTACCAGAAGAAATAAAACTAATTCTTAAATGAATTAGTTTTTTTATGTTTTGAAATAACCATAATATTGACTTAGTTTTATTAATAACATAGAATATTATGAAGTAGGAAGTGAATAGTATGGAATTATATAATGAATTAGTTGAATATTTAGGAAAATATGAATTTTCTGTTGATCTGATAAATGAATGCAAAGATATTTTTCAGTATGGCGGATGGGAAGATACTGATTTTGAAAAATTTAGTAGGCTTTTTAATGAAAAAGTAAAAAATGAATGCCCTATGTTGAATGATGATAAAATAAAACAAATTTTAAATATTATTTATGAAAGAGGAGTATTACGACTTGAAGATGTTTTGTTTTTAGATGGGGTTGCTTTTTCTAATCAAATTGATTCAAATAAACATTTTAGACAAATTTCATATGTATGGGAATCAAAAGAATATGCTTGGTGTAATTTTTTTGAAAGTACACACTTTTTTTCTTATCCTGAACTAAAGAAGCTCGATTTATCATTTTTACAAAGATTAAGAAATGAAATTAGTGATATATTTTTAAAATATTATAATATTTCTAATTTCCCTGAAGAATTAGGAATGGACTTTTCAGTTGGACAAGAATACGCCTTAAAAGCAGATAAAACTAAATTAACAGACTGTTTACTACATAATAATTCATATAGTATTTCTATTATTTGTGAAATAAAAGGAGAATCAACAATTCGTAAATTAGATATTACTATTAATCCTTCGGCAGAAAAAATATTAATTGTTACAAATGTAGATGATGACGTTGAGAGATTAAGTACTATAATAGATAAAATGAAAAGAGTGAGTTCAGAAGAACCAATTAAATTGTTAAATAATTTGTAGAAGAAGAACGCCAAAGAAAAGTCGGACATTCAAAAAAATTAACTCGTTCTAAATTTAATATAATTAAATAGATTTAATATTAAAACTTAATTGAAAAACTAAATTGTATTATGTTAAAATTATATTAGAGGTGGGTTTATGAAATACTTTTTAGCTTACGAAACTAGAGATGGAAAATTGGAAAAGTTAGAGAAAAACGGTGTTGTTCCTTCATCATCAGATTTTAAAGATGTTTTAGATTTTACTTTATCTTTTAAAAATATTCTGGATTTAAAAGATTTTTTATACAAAAACAAACTTTTACCAGAGAGATATTATTCAATTTATTATGCTTCACAAACTAAGAAAAATGACTCAACTACAATAAGAAAAGTTGCATATCCAGAACTAAAATTTAAATCAGAAGCTGAATTTTATAATCCTATTTATTTAAAAGAATTATTATTAAGTGACATTTTATCTATTAATTTCATAAATTTAATAACATCAAGATATATTAAAAAAATGGGATTAAAAAAATATGTAACTAATGATTTACTAAATAGATTGAATCAAGCATATGAAATGGGAATACTTTCTAGAGAACTTAAAAGTTTAAGAGAATATTTTGAAAATAATCAAGTAAAAGATGAAATAGATGATTTTATAAGTGATTTAGAAACTAATAAAGTAAGTAGTGAGATAGTTTATGCCAATATAGAGTATTTAAAAGAGATAATTTCTTTACAAGATATAGAAGTTCTGAATTATTATTCGCATGTTAGAGACCGTTTATTAAAATCTAAAGTAATTATAGAACCACCAGTTGTATCAGAATTATTTAGAATAAGGGCAAAATATTACTATAATAAGTCTATACAAGAGTTTTATGAAACGATTTCATTTGAAGAAAATATCGATAATTTATTAAAACTTATTATTTGTAAATATGGTGAACTTAAAAATTCCTCAGGTCAACCAATTATAAGAAACGGAAAGAAGCAAAAAGGCTTTATAATAAGAGATGGAAAATATGTTATAAAAGCTAGAGAACTTTATGAGTTAGGAACATTTCTTAAGAGTTATGAAGAACATAAAAATTATTATGAATTATCTGAAAATTTAAGAAAAGATATAGATGCAGCTATTGATGAAAATAAAGATGACTTTGAAGAATTTTTAACTGAAGATGACTATAAGACTTTGAATTGAGGCTTATTATGAATGAGTATATTGATGAATTTATTGAATATATAAGATGTGAAAGAAATTATTCTGATTATACAGAAACAAATTATTTAATAGATTTAGAAAACTATAAAGAATATTTAACTAAACACAGAATTAATTTTAAAAACATTGACTATAATCATATTCTTCCATATATCAAATATATGAAGGAAGAAAAAAAGTTAACTTCAAATAGTATTAATAGACATCTTTCAGCATTGAGAAGTTTTTATAATTATTTATTGCAAGAAAATGTTATTTCTAGTAATCCTTTTAAAATTGTAAGTAGTCAAAAGAAAGATAAAAGGTTACCAAACTATATGAAATATAAAGAATTTACCGATATGATAGATTCATTAGATAATACACCTTTAGATATACGTAATCGAGCTCTTTTAGAACTTTTATTTTCTACTGGTTTAAGAGTAAGTGAACTTACATCTATAAAAATAAATGACATTGATTTTTCAAGAATGGAGATAAGAGTAGTCTGTAAGGGTAATAAAGAAAGAATTGCTTATTTTAATGAGCATTCAGCAAATGCACTAAATAATTATCTTAAGATAAGTAGAAATGAACTACTTAATGGAAAACAAAGTGAATATTTATTTATAAATCATATAGGTGGAGTTTTAACTCAAAGAGGAGTAAGAGATATAATTGATCGAATAATAAAGAAGGGTTCAATAAATGCTCATATTACACCACATACATTTAGACATACATTTGCAACTATGCTTTTAAATGAAGGTTGTGATTTAAAAAGCGTTCAAGAACTTTTAGGTCATGTTAATATGAGTACTACTAGTATTTATACTCATATTACAAGTGATAAAATAAAAGATGCCTATTTACATAGTCATCCAAGAAGTGAAACTAAGAATTAATTAACTTATCATCAACATAATAAATAACGTTTTTAAGATTATAATTTTCTTCAACTGATAAATTAATCGCGTATGTTACTTCACTTAAGATATTATCAGAATTTAAATCTTTTGTTAAAGGATTAGTTAAATTTAAAATAAGTGAATTATCTAGAAATTCAAAATTAGTTAATTTAGTTTCATTATTTAAATAATTTATTAAATTAGTATTATATGTAGAAGAACTTTTTAGTTCTTCTATTATTATTTCTATTTTTTCTTTTTTATCATTGTTGATTTTTGTTACTGGAACATAGTAAATAAAATCTCCTTGTTTAGCTAGATGATAAATCGTTGTTTCTTTAATATCTTTAATAGTTTTAATATCATAATCTTTATTAATTTTTATTGTTCTATCTAGCATAGTTGGAAGTGATTTTTGAGAATTTGGAAGTTTTTCTAATAAATTATTTTCTACCTTTATCGTAACTGAATCAATATCTTTAATACTAGTAATACTATAAACAATTGCTTCAATCATCTTTTCTTCAAACTGTGAAGAAATATTTAAAAATTCTTTTGAGAAATTAAGTAAAACATTATTGTCTTTTATTTCATAGTTTAATAGTTTTGTGTTTTCGGGAATAACTGCTTTAAATCCTTTTCTTAATTTTTTAGCATTAGGATTATTAATTGTTAATGTGTTTATTATTTCTTGAATTAATTCTTTAGTTTCAAATGATGAAAAAGCTATATTTAGTCTAGCTACATAATCATTATTGTCTAAAATATAAATAACACCATTGTTTTTTTTGCTTTCTCTGTGAACTATTGAAACATCATTTTCTTTAGGAAAAACTGTTATTATAAATATAACTAATATGGCAGATAATAGAATACTTAATTTTTTTATTACCTTTGTTTTTAACATAAGACACCTCTAATTAATAATATGAAATAATGTCAAAAAAAAGTCGCTTTTTTAAGCGACTAGTTTATTTTTAATTCTCCCATTTTTAAAAGTTCAATAACAGCTTGATATCGAGTTTTTACATCTAATTTTTGCATAACGTTAGATATATGATTTCTTACTGTTTTTTCACTTATATGTAAAATGTTAGCAACATCTTTGGTAGTTTTATTTAGAATCAAAAGTTCAAATATTTCTTTTTCTCTTGTTGTTAATATACTTGAATTCATACGTTTACCTCACTTTCATAATTATATATAATCAATATATTCTATGACATGTTTGGTAAATAGTGTGGGTTATTCAAATTTTACTGTAACATAGAACTCATTATTTGTTTCTTTATTTACAAGTGAGATGATTTTATTTGCAAGTTCAAGGGAATCTTCTTTATTTGCAATTACAACTTTAATGGTATTATCTTTGATTTGAACAAATGAAGTGACTTCAAAGCTATTATTAATGTTCTTTTCCAGTTTTTCTTCATTAGATTTAGAAACATTAATATATTTTATTTGTTCATATGCTTCATTTTTTTCATCAACGGTTTTATCATTGCTTAAAAGAATTTCTTGAAGTTTTTTTATTTCTGTTAAATCTTGCTCTTGTTTTTCAATTCGAGCAGCTGTTAAAGCTTCGCTTTCTTCAATATTAACCATAACTTCTTTATCATCATCTACATTACTGCTGACATATGTATCATTTCCAAGTGGCATTGTTACATAATATATTGCCAAAACTAAAATAATACTTGTTAATGTCAAAAACCATAAATTTTTCTTGTTTATCATGAAATACCCTCCATACTGCTAAATTATATGTGAGAGAATTTATATTTATTACTAGCAAAATAAAGCTAATATTTTAATAACTTTTCTTATTACTCTCCAAAACATAAGTGGGTTTCCTTTCTAACTCTTTCTCTACACATATATATTGCAATTTATTCCTCGATTACTTGTTTTTTTATTAAAAAAATTTTTTTCTTTAAAAACAAGTAATTGAAAATTTTATCGGTAAAGATATTAGTGAAGGGAGGTAAAAATGATTAGAAAAAATGTAGAAGTATTACAAGAAGAGGTAAGTGACTGTGGAGTTTGTTCGCTTCTTTCTATAATAAAATATTATGGTGGATATGAATCTTTAGAAAATTTAAGAATTGATTCTTTAACAACAAGCAAAGGAGTTTCAGCATACAACTTAATTGAATGTGCTAAAAAACATGGATTTGACTGTGTCGGTAAAAAGATTGATGACATAGAAAATGAAATTCTTCCTTACATTGCACATATAAAAATAAATAATACTCTTTCTCATTTTGTAGTTGTATATGAAATAACTGAAAAGTTTGTTCTTATAATGGATCCTGCAGTTGGACTTATAAAAAAGGATGTGATGGAATTTAAGTCTAACTTTACAGGTGTTATTATAGATTTATTTCCTAAAGAAAAACTTATCAAAAAACACATAAAAAATGTTTTATGGCAGAATATATTATCAGAACTAAAGAAACAGAAACTAAAACTTTTTTTTATAATAATACTTAATATACTACTTGTTATTCTAAGTTTTATTAATAGCTATTATGTATCTTTATATAATAATAAGTTTATTCTTATTTTAATATTTTTCTTTATTTGTATATTTATTCAGCTAATTGAGTATCTTATAAATATTTTAAATATAGAAATTAATAGGAAAACTGGGAATAACATATATGAAAATTATCTTAATCATTTATTTTTAATCCCTTTGAGAATATTACACTTAAAAGATAATGGTGAAATAATAAAGAGAACTAATGAACTTTCAGAAGTTGAGTATACAGTAACAAACTTCTTTCTAGAGTTAATGCTATCTAGTATTTATATTTTATCGCTTATATGTGCACTTACATTTATTAAGTTTCAATTGTCATTATTTATTTTAGTTATGTTTCTTGTAGTAGTTTTAGTTATGATAAGGTGTTATAAAAAGTTATCTTATAAAATTAATGAGTATATGTATGCATCTACTGACTATAACAACTATTTACATAGCTATTTAAACTCTTTTTACAGTGTTAAACATATGAATGCAAGTAAATATGTAAAAGATGTTTTAAATGATAAGTATAAAAATTTTTCAAGTATAAATGCAACTTTATTAAAGGACGTTTCTCAAATTGAATTAATAAAAAAAGTTTTCTTAGGAGTGAGTGAATTTGTTATACTTACTTATTTATTAGTTAAGTCTTTTAATGGTAGTTTTTCTTATGAGCATGTCATTGTTATATATTTTATAATTAATTATTTGTTTTCATCATTTAATTCAGTTATTAATTTATTACCGTCATTTATTATTCAAAAGAAAGTTATAAGAAAGATAAATGAATTTTATAATATAAGTTTGAAAGTCGATGGTGGAGATACTTTTAAACAAGGTAATATAAAATTTGAAAATGTATCTTTTTCTTATAATAATTATAAGAAAACTATTGATTCTTTATCTTTTGAAATAAAAGAAAATGAGCATGTAAGAATAACTGGTGAAAGTGGAAGTGGAAAATCTACTATAATGAAGCTTATTAATAGAGAGTATGAAAATTATGAAGGAACTATTTCTATAGGAAATAAAAATATTAAAGATATTGATGAATCTAGTTATCGTGAAAATATTGAATACTTATCTCAAGAAGAATCATTTATAAATGGAACAATTAAAGATAATATTTTATTTGGAAGAAAGACAAGTGAAGAAGAACTAAACAGAGTTATAAAAATATGCAAAATCGATAGTATAGTAGAAAAATACCCCTTAAAATTAGAAACTTATATTAGTTCAAATAATAATCCTTTATCTGGTGGAGAAAAGGGACTTATTATACTTGCCAGAGGCCTTTTAAAAAGAAAAAATATTATTATTATTGATGAAGTTTTAAGTGAACTGGATTTATCTTTAGAATTAGAAGTTTTAAAGAGTATTGATCAAAATATTAATTCAACCATTATTTATATTACACATAAAAATGTAAATGTGTTTAAAGAACTATTAAGTGTTAGAAAGGAGTAGTATGGTTTTAAATAGAAAAGAACTTGAAAATATTGTAGGTGGTGGAAGAGGATTTGCTATCAGTGTTATCATTGGTGGAATACTTACCATTTTAACAGGTTTTCTTGATGGATATTTTAGACCACTGAAGTGCAATAAATGAAACTAAGTAAAGAACAACTTGAAAGCATTGTTGGTGGAGCAATAACAACTCAAATGATTAATTCATTTGTAAAATTTATAAGTACACTTTTAGACTTGGGTAGAACCATGGGAAGTGCATTTAGATATGCAACATCAAAAACAAAATGTCATTAAAAAACGCTCTAGATTTTCTAGAGCTTTTTACGTGTGTAAGTTAAAAATTTTTTTAGGTTTCTATAAATTGATAGATAACGTTTTTCATTTCTTTATAGGAAAGTTCTTTGGCGTCGTCAATTAAAACATTATCTATAATAATAGCAGAGGTATATTTTATATTATACTTATCATCTTTGTTGTTAGTAATTATAACGTCAGTAAGTTTTAAGTCGTGAACAATATTATTAATTTCTTGTTTTACTTTTTTATCTTTACCTATTATTGTTATTCTCATATATCACTTCCTTTTCTAACTAAGATAATACTATTCAAAAATGAAATTACCATGAATATTATATGAAATTTATAAAAAAATTTGACAATCTTTTAATTTTAGGAGTATACTTTGTATGTTGAAAAATTTTATATTACTATATTTTGGAGGTGTTTATGAAGTTATTAAAAAGATGGATATCATTAATGAAACTTGTTAAAGAAGATAAATGGAAACTAATTATTTCTGGTATACTTATATTTTTATGTGGACTTACAGGTATATTTACAGGTTATTTAAATGGAGCAGCAGTAGAAGCAGTAACAACTGGAAATGTAAGAAATGCGGTAATATATTTAATTTTATATTTTATTATAGGAGTATTAATTGGTACATTTTTAGCTGGAATAGCTAATTCAATACTTTTTAAAATAGAAAGTAAACTTACAAGGGCAATTGGTTTTAATACATATAAGAAAGCTCTTAATTTACCAGCAGTTGCATTTGAAGAAATGTCTAGTGGAGAAATTATTAATAGAATAACAAGTGATGCTGATTCTTTATCATTTACTTTTGGAAAAATGATTAATATGATTTCGTCAATTGTTACAGCATTAGTAATTTTAGTTTATGTATTTTTTAACTCTTGGATAGTTGGATTAATTTTAATATTATTTTTAGTTATATTATATTTTGTTATAAAGAAATATAATCCGTTACTAAAAGATGCTCATAAAGAAAGAAAAACAAGTCAAGATGTATTTACTTCTTTAGCAAACGAATCTATTAGAGGTATAAGAGAAATTAAAACATTAGGTATAAAAGATCATTTAATTACAAGTGCTAAAAAGAATGTAGATGATATATTTAAAATATCTAAAAAAGAAATTAATCTTGAAACTCGTTTTAGTATAATTGTTGGTTTCTTAAAAACGACTTTAGAAGTTGGAACATTTATAGTTTGTATAGTTTTACTTTATTATAAACAAATAACTTTAACATTTTTTATTGCAATGACTTATTATATTTATAGATATATGTGGTTTATTGAATGTTTAAATGATTTTATTCAAACATATCAAAAGATAAGTGTTTCTTTAGATAGAGTAAATGAAATATTAGAAAATAAAAAATATAATGATGTAGTATTTGGAAAAACTAATTTAGAAAATATTAAAGGTGAAATAGAATTTAAAAATGTAACATTTGCTTATCCAAATGAAGAAAGCGTTTTAAAGGATTTTAATTTAGCAATTGAACCAAATAAAAAAATCGCTATTGTTGGAGCAAGTGGACAGGGTAAATCAACACTGTTTAATTTAATTACTAGATTATTTGATGCAAGTAAGGGAGAAATTACAATTGATGGTGTAAATATTTTAGATATAAGTGAAGAATGTCTTAGAAAGAATATTTCAATTATAAGACAAGATCCATTTATATTTAATCGTACTATAATGGAAAACTTTAAAATAGTCGATGAAGATATTAAACTTAAAGAAGTTAAAGCTTGTATAAAAGAAGCATATTTAGATGAATATATTGAATCTTTACCTAAGAAGTATGATACAGTTTTAGGAGAAGGCGGAGTTAATTTAAGTGGAGGTCAAAAACAAAGACTTGCTATCGCTAGAACTCTAGCTAAAAAATCAAAAATAATATTATTTGATGAAGCAACAAGTGCGCTTGATAACAATTCTCAAGAATTCATAAAAAAGTCAATAGACAATTTAGTAAAAGATCATACTGTTGTTATTGTTGCACATAGATTATCAACTATTATTGATGCTGATATAATTTATGTAATCGATGACGGTAAAGTAATAGCTAGTGGAACACACAAAACTTTACTTAAATCATGTGATTACTATAAAAATCTATATAAAACTGAAATGTAGAAGAATGAAAATTTTTCATTCTTTTTTATATTTCAAATAATATGTAAATATTTACACATAATGTTAATATTAAACAAAATATACAACAAAAATATTGTATACTTAGTGTAGAATGGTGTGTGTAAAAATGAAGAGAAAGAGTGCAATAATTGCAGTTTTAATAATGTCTATTGGATTTGCAGCGGTTAGTACAACTTTAATAATAAATGGAAGCACGAGAATAAGTGAAAATGCAGATGATTTTTCTGTAATATTTACAAAAGCAACACTAGATGAAATTGATGTATATGCAAATGTGATAGATGATACTAAAAAAATTATAAATTTTAATACCAAAGATTTAAAAAATGTTGGTGATACTTCAGTACTAAATTATGAAGTAACAAATAATTCAGCAAACT
>OLGM01000487.1_pt1 | contig 25103 bp, 19 predicted proteins | sample 1606001 | NCBI WGS metagenome assembly OLGM01 (sample SAMN03283294) | human gut metagenome | biome: human-associated habitat; material: feces | host: Homo sapiens | place: Peru | collected 2012
ATTAGTAATAAAATTAGTATACTCTGTAGCAAAATTAAACTGTCTATATAAACCCATCACACTAGTAATATTTTTTTTATTTTCAAACGGAAAATATATAGAAACCCCATAAGTATTAGCTAAATCTGTTTTTTGATATACAATAAATGAATCTAACGCTTCCTTAACTTGTAAAGCCTTATCATTATAATTACTAGGTAATTTATTAATTAAATCACATAAATCAACTAAATCATAAATAGAATTAGCATTAACTCTTCCAAAAGACTTGGTCTGATTTCTTGTTCTAGATACGTTAGAATAATCGATTGTTAAATTATCATCTACATCTTTAAATAAATTATCAATTGTTTTCTCTACATCATTAACTTTTGCTAAATCAAGTAACGACAAAGTAATTCCTTTTGCCTTAAATGTCTGCGTATAATATTTTTCATAATAGTCTACAACTAACATTCCAAAATCTACTGTACTAGTATTACTTTTTAAATCTCCTAAAAATCTATAATCCCATCCATATCCTGGTTCTACTTCTTGTGAAGCAACCATGTATTTAGCATAATTAGATAATAAGGAAGCAACTTCAACACTGGACATTAAACAAGCATCAAACCCAATCATTTCTAGTTTTTTATTTTTAAACGGACTATTATCAAATGCTTGTTTTAATTTTGGAATTGTAAGACTACCCATAAAGTTTTGATCTAATCCATATCCATATACTGGACCTCCTCCATGATCCCATAAGATTAAGCTATATTTTGATGCTTTATAGTTTTTATAACCATAGTTTAAAAAACTTGCTAAAGTATTTGAATCAGTCATACTAACTTTTTCAAATTCTTCTAACTTCTCCAACGTACCAGTTTTATTCACTTTAAAAATTGCATTTTTATCACTCGGTACATTTTCATTTTGCCATTTTTTACTACCCCCAGTATAAATTAGAATATTAACTTTATTAAAATCCGCCTCAGAATTAGTAATCTCATTAATATCAAGTGAAGCAGCAGCATATTTAGACTCCAAATCGGATCCTATCATGTAAATCATAATAGTTCTTTTCCCAGATAAAAAGGCAAAACCATCAGTCATAAAATACATTATAGCAACTAAAAAAATAATCATCGCTGGTACTAATATTTTAAAATTAATAGTTTTCTTAATCTTATTACTAGTATTATTATAATTAATACACATTTCATTATTATTAACATTGTTGTAATTAGAATTTATATTACCATTAAAATTATTGTTATAATTCTGATTTATATTAGTATTAAAGTTATTATCATATCCTTGATTCATTTTGGAATCAAAATTAGAGTTATTAAAAGAAGCACTATTACTATTACTCTGATTACTATAATTTACAGAATTAGTTGGTGTAGAAAAAACATCAGTAAAGCCTCCATTATCATGTTTTTTCTCATTATTAGTATTTAAATTATTACTACTAACTTGCACATTATTATTAGTACTATTATTATTATCAATACCATTATTAATATTATGATCAACTCTACTAATATCATCCCTATAATTAGGATTAAAAGCACTATTAGCTGGAGATGTAAAAACATTAGTAAATCCATCATTACCACGTTTTACTCCATTACTATTATTTGTAGAATTACCAACAGCAATCTTTCCACCACACAAATTACAAAACTTAGCATCATCAGCTATATTAGCCCCACATCTATTGCATCTCATCCTATCACCTACATTATTCTAATAATAGAATAACATATTTAGAAAGAAAAAAACAGATACAAATCTGCTAATTTCTTGGCTTAAATATAAGAGCAAATATAAATGAAAATATAATAGCAGCCGTAATACCTGTAGCTGTCAAATCAAACATTCCCATAAGTATTCCAACAACGCCTAAACTATTAGCTTTAGCTAAAGCACCATGTATAAGTGAATGCCCAAAACTAGTTATCGGTACCATTGCTCCCCCACCTACAACTTTAATAATATAGTCATAAAAACTAAAACTATCCAATAATGCTCCAACAACAACTAAAATACTAGTAATATGCCCTGGAGTTAACTTAGTATTATCTAAAATTATTTGTGAAATCATACATACAAATCCACAAAACAAAAATGAATTAATAAAAAGCACTATACCACCTCCAAACTAATAGCATGAGCAATAGAATTAATATTTTGTTTTTGATACAAAAGCGTTGGTGAAAATAAAGCTCCCGTTGCAATTAATAAAACTCTTTTTAACTTCTTAGTCTTAAGTTGATTATAAACGTATCCATAGTTTACCAATGCACTACACACCGGACCAGATCCCCCTGCTAAAACTTCTGGTTGCTTTTCTAAATCATAAAGCATTACTCCACAATCATTATAATTCTTACTTAAATACATTTTATAATTAACTTCCATATAATCTTTAACAATCTCTTTTCCATATCTTCCTAAGTCCCCAGTCAAAATCAAATCATAATACTCTGGACTTCTTCCTGTCTCATCAAAATGTCTCTTCATAACATCAATTGCTGCTGGAGCCATAACTCTTCCCATATCATTAGAATCATTTTCATCCATATCAATAATTCTACCTAAAGTAGCACAATCAACTTTAACATCAGTCTTTTCATTAACCAAAACAATCGAAGCCGCACCAGTTGCCGTAAATGTTGCACTTCTAGGTCTAGGTGCTCCATACTCCGTAGGATTTCTAAATTGTTTTTCACAACTCATATTATGAGAAGAAACTACACATAAAGCATTTTTTACTTGTTTGCTATTTATAAAATTAGAAGCAATTATCATCTCCAAAACACTACTACTACAAGCCCCATACACCCCTATAAAACCATTTCCATATCCTAAAGTCCCATAAGTAGAAGCCGTAATCTGATTAAGTAAATCACTTCCCAGTACAATATCAAATTCATTCTTTAAAATTCCAGTCTTCTTAACAGCATAACTAAGTGAATCTCTAACTAATTTTATCTCTGCCTTCTCCCAAGAATCTTCTCCAAAATATAAATCATTATATGTCTTATCAAAATACTTCTTCAAAGGTCCATTCTTCTCATAAACTCCTGCAACTAATGCCGTATCTTTTACATAAACATTATTATACTTAAATGTCATTTTCCACCTCCTATTAAGAATCTAACCATTCCAAAAAACCAAGCCGCAACAACTCCATATAAAATAACAGAACCTGCTAACTTAAAAATATTAGACCCAATTCCATATATCGGTCCTTCTTTTTTATAATCAAGTGCTGCACTAGTCATAGAATGGGCAAACCCTGTAATAGGTATCAATAAACCACACTTAAACTTTGTCACTAACTTATCAAAAAAACCTAAAGCCGTAGATAAACTAGCAATAAATATCATAATAATAATCATAAATGTAGAAGCTTCAGTCCTAGAAATATGATAAAGACAACATAATAATTCAATTATTCCTTCACCTAACATTCCAACTATTCCACCAACTATAAAAGCAACTAAAGCATTTTTTCCTCTAGACTCTTCTGCTCTATGCATATCAGCGATCTTTTTATAACTTTTTTTATTCATAATCATCACCAGTAATAGCATTTCCAAAATAAATAAAATAATACAAAAAAACTTAAGAATATTTCGTCTTAAGTTATAAAGCCACTCTTAATTTTTCTAAAATCTTACCTTCTTTTCTAGAAACCTGCACTTGACTAATACCAAGCTCTCTACTTGCCTCACTCTGAGTCATATCTTCATAATATCTAGCAACAATTAAATTCTTCTCTTCATCAGATAATCTACTAATCTCTCTTCTTAAATCTAAAATTTCTGGACTAGTTTCCTTATCGTATGAAGCAACAGAATTATAAAACTCAGGAAGAGCCTCATCAACACTATAATCTAAACTTTTAACATCCAAAGCCGCCACTCTTGCTTCCTCAATCTTTTCCTCATCTATTTCTAAAAATAAAGAAAGCTCCGTAGTAGTTGGTTCTCTTCCTAATCTTTGACTCATCTGTTCACTAGTCTTCTCAATACATTGATTTAGTTTAACTAAATCACTAGATACCTTAACAAGTCCAGACTCTCTAACATATTTACGTACTTCTCCAAGTACATAATAATAAGCGTAGGTAGAAAACTTAGTTCCTTGAGTACTATCAAAATTATGATATGCATTAATTAATCCAATCATTCCTACTTGATACAAATCATCTTTTTCAAAATACTTTGTATATCTTTGAATAATACCATATACTAATCCCTCATAATTTAATAGTTCTTCCATATTCTCCTTTCTAAATACTAAAACAATTTAAGGCCTCAAACTCATCTTTTACATAAAACAGTCTTGATGAGTCCCTAATTTCCTTAAATACATCGCTAAGTCCACATAAAACAACTTTTCCACAACTTAAAAATATTTCAATTAGTTTACTTTGAAAATCCTTAAAAGTAGTATCATCAGTCTTTTCTACATAATTAAAATCAAATATAAAAAAATGCATTCCTTGTTTATAAAGTAAATAATCTATTTCTTCATCCAATCTTTTAAATGTTTTATTAGTTAAATCACCTTCCAATTTAATTACTGTAACTCCTTTAACCACTCCCACATCCATTTCTAACATGAATCCACCTCTCTATATTAATATAATGTTAACTACACTAATTATCTACCTATTAGACAAAAAATAGCAAAATATTCGTTCGACAAATTATAACAAAAAAATAGAAAAGCCTAAACTTTTCTATTGTAATTTTAAAATATATGGATTACTTGCTGTTCCATCTCCATCTTCAACTTTAATATCATGCATTAACGAAATAGCTGGTCTAATATAATTTTCATCAGTCACATAATTCCTTTTTGTAATAATCTTATTTATATACATCGAAATATAATTAATACCAAGATAATGATAATTAACCTCATCAGGTGATAAAGTCCAATAATTATATGGAGAGGTTCTTAAATAAGTTCCCCCTAAAGAAACTTCATCTATTGTAAGTAATGCTACTGGATACGTAAGTCCATTACCCACTGATAGTCTATCGTTGGAATTAGTACAAACAATAGAGGGTTTACTGTACTTACCATTCACAAAATAATTATCATCTATAACTGAATCTTTACTCTTTAAACTGCCTGAATAAAACGTTCTGTCATTACACCAATCAGTATTTTCCAAATACTTAGTATAGTTTGAAAATAAAGTCGACCAAATAGTATCTACTTCTTGCTTTACTTTTGAACTATTTTTATTACTAAATATTTTACTCTTAATTGTATCTAATGTATCACCATTTGTTAATGCATAATAACTAATATCTATTTTATTTGTTTCTGAAGAAACTATATTAGAAACCATATAATTAACAGTACTACATGTATTAGAAGTACTAAAACAAGTATAATTATAACCCTTAGTTAAAGCCGCAATTTTACTAGGTAAAGAAATAGCAGTTAAACTAACAGTATCCTTTAATGTATATGTTGTACCATTCCAAGTAACATCATTACCAAATATCCATTTAGTATTATTTCCTTGTGTTTGAAGTGCCGATAAAGAAGTTCCATTAGATAAAGTAATATAATCAAGCCTATAACTAGTACTTGTATTTTTTAATAAAGAAGAAATATAGTAAACACTAGTACACGTATTTGAATTATAACTAGGACAAACATAATAACCATTTAAGTCCATATCAACATATTGAGTCGCTAAATAATCAGTAGCATCTGTTATTGTATAATTACCATTACTATAAGAAACACTTTTTCCTATCTTTAAAACACCAGGTATATAATTTGCCGTTTTATTAGAACCAGAAAATATATAAACAGGAGAAGTACAAGACCTGCTTCCATCAAGACAAGTATATTTATTTACCTGTAATGCTGAGTTAAAAGCAACAGCACGAGATGAAGAAATAGTATAAGTAGAACCGGAATTAGTCATAGCAGTTCCAAAATAATACTTAGTTGTACCCATTGCCTTCGAAAGAGAAATTGTTTTTGATTGACTAATATCCAAAACATTACTCCATGTCGCAGTCTTAGAAAGATTTTGTGTTTTAATCACATCTCCATACATATAACCAACATGTGCTAGTGAATCTGAATTATCATTAAATACTGTAAGTTTTAATCCCTTAGAAGCCTCACGACAGTTACCAGACAAATAAGAACCATCATAGACTAACTTAACTCCACCAGTAGAAGTAGTTCTAACTATTTTCCAACACATATTACCAAAAACTACATTATTATTAGTAACATTTCCATGGTAATAATGAACAGGATACTCATCATTAGCAGTTGAATAATACGTATAAACACCATTGCCACTACCAACAGCATTAGCTGTATCTAAAGTTGCTGCGCTAGCAACAACATCATATAAAGTTGCACTACCAGCCAAAGTACCATCTAAACTCTTATTAAGACTAACCTTTGACCATTTAGCCCTATAAGTTACATTCTTATATGGCATTATAAAAGAACCATCATTATTAATTTTAATACCATCAGTAACAAGTTCCCATCCTTTAAAACTATAACCATTACACTTTGGAACTTGACTAATAGGTTTAACAACATCATATATTCCAGTTAAAGTATTACTAGGCATATTAGTAACAGTACATGAGGCTGGAGTATTAGAATCATATATGACATTAAAAGCAGTAGCTAAAGTTGGGGTATCAATACTTTCTAGTCTATCCTCAGCACCATTATATGAATAATTAACAATAGTTGTATCTGTAACAGGTAAAATATCCCCAATATTATAATCAGAAGAAGCCTCTACATAAATAGTCATACTAGCTTTACCACCAGCTCCAAATGAAGAAGTCATTAAATTCCATTCTACAGAATGATCCGATAAAATATCTGCAGTACCATTAATAGTTTTCACATTAAGTATTTTAAATGGTTCCCTAAAATAATCACTTAAAACAAAAGAATCATAATAATCTTGCCCAAAATAAATATTAGAAAGAACATTCCAAACATTATTAGCATTAACTACAATCTGTTCATCACTAATATTTTTAATCTCTTGAACAACTTCATCACCCATTTCATACTGTATTGCTAAAAAAGAAAGATTAGAATAATTATTTTTTAATTCCTGATATATAGAAACCTCCTTAGGAGAATCAATAACTGGTTTTCCATCTGTTACAAATACAACTTTAACATTCTCAGCATCTTCAGGAGTATATCCTTCCATAAACTCTGCTATTTTAGAAAAAGCACTATAATAACTAATCTCTTTTTTAGCAGTTATAGACTCAGTTAAAAAACTATCAAGTGCTACATTTAAACTAGTATCATCATAAGAAAAATCTGTTATTAATGAAGCTGTATTATTAAATCCAATTAAAGCAACTCTATTCTTATCATTAGCAAACATATTAGTAAGCATAGTCTTAATAGCACTAGAAAAATTCGAATTACGCTCATTTAAAGAACCATCTACTACTAAAATATAATCTGTAGAACTCCTATTTTCAGGAGCTATTGTATTAAGATTATATGTAATCATTGCTTTATTCTTAGAAATCCATGTCGCATATTTAGTAATCTTCCAAGCCCCTTCTTCATTAGCATCATAATCAAAAGCACTAGATGTATAAACAACCGAAGGAACTGGTAACTCAACAGCAAAAGAATTAGAAAACACAATTATAGAAACAGAAACTAAAAGAACAAAAATAAGTCCACATTTAAATAAATTGTTTGAAAAATAATTATATAGTTTCTTCATATAACACCTCTATAAATTAAAACCTTTTCTCCCACTTAATCATCTTAGCATGTACTACAAACTTTTCTCTTGTATCATAACAAGTTGCTAACGTAAGTATTTTATCACTTGGTTCTATTTCTAAATCATCATATTTAACTAAACTTCTGTTTTTAATTAAATCTATAAAACTTAAAAATTTCTCATTATTATCATAACCAGTATATAAATAATCATTAGTATTCATAATTCTATAAATACTAAATACTTGAAAAATATAATTATTATAAGGTGTCGAAATATAAACTAATTTCTCACTACCATCTTTATTAATTAAATCTCTTAAACTTCCAAACATACTGCCATCTACTCTACCATGTCCATAAATAATATTATTACTAACTAAATCATCTATATCATTTCTATAATCTGTATATATCCATCCTGCATAATTAAAAGATTTATCATATGAATGAGTTAAATAGTAAGAATTGTCCTTATGTTTAACTACTGGATAATTAACAGAAGTCTCAGGTACTTTTATCCAAGCTACTACTTCATCATTAATTTTAGATAGTTCAGTAAAATCAACTGATAAAAAAGTACTAACTGGATTAATTTCAATTTTTGTAACCTCTTGTACAATCTCGATTCTTTCTTTAGTTTTTTTATTGTCTTCAATCCAATTTACAATATTAAAAAAAGAAAAGAGCATAGCAAGTAAAGAACAAGCTAATACACTAATTGCAATTAACTTTTTCCTCATAGTCATGCCCCTTTCTATAAAATTTCTATATCTTCATTTTTGTTTATATCATTATTAACATTATTAGTATCATTTGTTTTAGCTTCAACGAAAGAACTATAGTTATTATTAATATTATTTTGTTCACGAAGTAAAGTATCATTAGTTATATCAGTATTACCATTTTGATTAGTTGAACTAGAAATAACACTACTATCAAAAGAAATATTATTATTTACTAAATTATTATTTAAAATCTCATTTGTAGTAACTTTATTACTTTGAACTTCATCATGAATATTTAATGGTTCATTATTAAAATTATTAACTATATTATTAGTATTTATATTTCTTTCTCTTCTCTTTTTAGCAAACTTTTTCTTATCCCTTAGAACAATAAATAATACAAAAATTAATATTATTAGAACTAGAAGTAAACTTAAATATAAAATTTTCTCATCTTTTCCTAATTCTTTTTTTACAGTAGTACTTTCTAAAACTTCAGGACTATATTCAACTCTAGTCCCACGTACTAATAATCTATGTGTGTTTATCGCATACGGCGTACAAGTAACTAGCGTTACATAGTCTTCTCCTTTCTGAAGTTGTAAAGCTTCAACATTAGATGGTTCTACAACAAGTACTTGATCTACTTTATAAGCAAATACCTGATCTAGAATATAAATATAAAACATATCTCCCTTTTGGAGTTGATTCAAATCGGTAAATAGTCTTGCTGAAGGCAATCCAGAGTGAGCTGATAATACAGCATGTGTAGTATCCCCTCCTACTGGAAAAGAACTACCTTCAACATGACCAGCACCTTTTTGTAAAACTTCATCACTTGTACCATGATAGATAGGTATTTTAACATCTATCTTTGGTATTTGTAAATATCCCATCATTCCATTATCTCTAACGTTTAAAATATTAAGATACTCATCAGATGCTGATTTCTGAGTATTACTAAATGCATCAACAATAGCTGTACCAGATATTCTACTATTGTAACGTCTAGCTGCTTCAATCATTTCTGCATTCTTATTATCAGTATTATTAGAAGTATCACTAGAATAAGCAGTAATTACTTCAACTGCTTGATTAGAGTTAATATAATTAATAACAACAGGATACAACATTATAGATAAACCTATTATAATAAATAATGAAAATATTATAATAGGTAATTTTTTCTTCAAATTATTCAGTTACTTCTTCTTTTTTATTACGATAAACAACTATAGCAACAGCAGCAGCACCAATTACAAGTAAACCAATTAAACTAAATAAAGAAGTACCAGATCCACCAGTAAATGGTAATGAACCAGCCTCATATGCAGCTATATCAGCTCTATAGTATCCAGTAACTGTACCAGCAGTTGCCCCATCAATTTTAACTTTTACAGGAACAGCATCTTTAGGTAATGTATAACCAGGAGCAGTAGAAACTTGTTTTAAATAATATGTACCAGCTTTAACTCCTGCAAGACTTCCTCTACCATTACCATCAGTTGTAAATTCTCCAACTTTAGTAGTTAAAGATGAATCACTGTAAACTTCAAATTTAACTCCAGATAATTTAACTGAATTATCCTTATCTGAATAAACAAATGCTTCAATACCATAAGTAAATGCTGAAACATTAACTGCAGCAGTTGTAGTAGTTCCAGTACCATATGGATCATTAGCATAAGTTAATGTTGCACTATTTAAGTTTCCTCCATCACCTAAAGTAGCGCCAGTATTTAACTTAGCTTTATATTGAACAGTAACAGTTGTACTATCAATATAACTAACATTAAATACTATAGTAAGCTTTTGTCCAGTAATTGTTGCAGTAGCAACAGTTTTACCAGAAGAATTTTTAAATGTACCATTAGTATTAGTTAAAGTTATACTACCATACTTAATAGAAATTGTACTTAAAGCTGATAATGTAATACCAGTTCCAACAGTATCATTAATAGTATACGTAGTATTAGTAGCATTAGTTGGGAATTGTGGAACAGTTCCTACTAAAATATAACTAAATTCCTCTCCTACAGAATAATTTCCATCTTTTGATCCTTCCGAACCAATATACTTAGTTAGTGAAGCTGAGCTAACTTTAGCTTTAATTGTAGCATTACTAATTACCCAAGTATTATCACTTGGAGTAGGAATAACATTTGCAACCATTACTGCAAAAACATTATTAGTAATACTAGGAATAACTAAATAAGCACCAGCAGCAACTGTACCAGTAGCATTACTTCCAGTAGTAGTTAAAGCAGTATTAGTAGAACTATTCTTCTTAACATAAGCAGCATAAGCACTAACTAACTTATCTAATGTAGATTGCGTTCTAGTAGATCCAGATGTAATATCTCCAGAAGTTAATGCATAATATTGCTCAACTGTAAGGTTTTTATAACTTGTACTAGAAGCTAAAAATGCTTTAAAAGTACTTGTAAACTCATAAGTAAATACATTAGATGTAGAGTTATAATAAACATCTAAAATCTTATAAGCAACTAACTTATCAGTAGCACTAACATTAGAAACAGTAATAGTACCAGTATTAGTTACTAATAAACTATTAGCATCAGTTGTACCCTTTTTACTACTATCAGTTGTAATAGTAACTGCATCTACATTTAAAAACATTCCAAAAGTAAATACAGCAATCAATAAACCAATAATTTTCTTTTTCATTTAATACACCCTTTCTTAAATATATATATAACAAACCACTATAAAACACCAACCTATATAGATTTGAAGCTATCTATAAAAGTAAGTACTTATAATAATTAGTTACCCATAATAATTAACCTACCCTATAATATATTTTAAACTTAAATAAAATTTTTTTCAATACTATTATAACTAAAAAAAGTCCTTCTTATTAAGAATAAAGCAATAAAGTAAAAGTAGACACAAAAAATGTAGACCGTTTTTATGTGTCTACATTTATCTTACAACTTCAAAAATATCTTCATGTTTTTATTTTAATATTTTATCTACAATACCATAATCTAGGGCTTCTTTTGCATCCATATAATGATCTCTTTTAGTATCGTTATTTATTTTTTTTATTGATTTATTCGTGTTTTTTGCAAGTAATTTATTTAGTTTTTCTCTTAAATGTAAAATTCTATCTGCTTGAATTTGAATTTCTGTTGCTTGACCTTGAGCACCACCTAAAACTTCATGAATCATTACTTCAGCATTTTCTAAAATACATCTTTTTCCTTTTTGGCCACTTGAAAGCAAAAAAGCTCCCATGGATGCACTCATACCAACACCGATAGTTGATACATCACTTTTAATAATATTCATTGTATCGTATATTGCCAAACCTGCTGTAACAGAACCTCCAGGAGAATTTATATATAGATAAATATCATCATGATTTAATGAATCTAAATATAAAAGTTCGGAAATAACTAAAGATGATACTTCATCATTTATTTCACCACTTAAAAATATAATTCTATCTTTTAATAATCTAGAATAAATATCATAGATTTGATGTCCTTCATAATTTTTTTCTACTATTGTTGGAATTATCAATTATTATCACCTAATAATATTATAAATAAAAAGTGTAAAAATATTCTTAAATAAAATGACAAATAAACACGAATTTTATAATAAAGTATTGTATTTCATGATATAATTTAAAATAGGTGAATACTATGAATAATAAAGAATATGTTGCTGGGTTAAAATTTTTATTATATGTAGCTGTAAAGGAACTTTATAATGGTGATGTTCTATTTCATCATTCATTAGATAAAGGAATATACACAACTATTAAAAGTGATACAACTATTGGTAAAGAAGAAGTTAATAAAATAAAAGAATATATGAAGTCACTCGTTGAAAAAGATATTCCAATAGAAAAGAAAATGGTTACTAAAAAGGATGCATATAATTATTTTAAAAATAAAAATATTAAAGAAAAGATGTATAACGTTTTAAATATTAGTAATTTAACTATATCTTTGTTTAAACTTAAAAATTATTATAATTATTTTTATACACATGATATGGTTAAAAGTACTAAAGAATTAAGTTTATTTGATTTACATTTTATAAATGATAACGAACTTATTTTAATATATCCAACTAATAATGAAATTATATATTCTTTTAGAAAAAAATTATATCAAGCATTCTCTGAATATGATGAATGGTTAAAAAGATTAAATGTTAATTACGTCATGGATATTAACAAATTAATTGCTGAAGGAAAGATAAAAGATTTTATTCGTAAAAATGATATTATGGTTGATAATAAACTTGAACATATTGCTGAAGAAATAGCTTTAAATAATAAAAAAATAGTTTTAATAGCTGGTCCTTCTAGCAGTGGTAAAACAACAACAAGTAAAAAATTAAGTTTATTTTTATCTAGTTTAGGAGTAAATGCAATACCTCTTTCTTTAGATGATTTCTTCTTGAATAGAGATGAAACTCCTTTAGATGAATTTGGTAATAAAGATTATGAATCAATTAATTCTTTAGATTTAAAATTATTTAATAAGGTATTAGATGATTTATTAAATGGAAAATCTACTCATTTACCAACTTATAATTTTATAACTGGAGAAAAAGAAATAAGTGATAAAGAAACTATTTTAAGTGAAAAAGATTGTTTAGTTATTGAAGGTTTACATGGACTTAATCCTAACTTAATAAGTGATGAATATAAAAGTATGATTTATAAAATATATATTAGTCCATTAACACCTTTAAATGTTGATCGACATAATTATGTTTCTACAACTGAAAATAGACTTTTAAGAAGAATTATAAGAGACTTTAGAACTCGTGGTAAAAGTGGAGAAGATTCACTTGCTTCTTGGAGTAGTGTTAGAAGAGGAGAAGAAAATTATATTTTCCCTTATACAGATGATGCAGATGCTGTTTTAAATACTGCTTACGCTTATGAAATAGGTGTTTTGAAAGTTTATGTTGAGCCTATACTATACAGTATAGATTTAAATAGTGAATATTATAGTGAAGCAAGAAGAATATTAGATCACCTAAAAACATTTTATCCAATACCAAGTGAATATGTAAGTGAAGATAATTTGTTAAGAGAGTTTATTGGTGGATCAAGTTTTGAATAGGAGAGGATTTTATGAAAAAAATAGCTATTAATGGATTTGGAAGAATTGGAAGATTGGCATTTAGAGAACTTTTAAAGAATCAAGAGTATGAAGTAGTTGCAATTAATGATTTAACTAGTGTTGAAGATTTATATTATTTGCTAAAATATGATTCAAATTTTAGAATGTATGATGCAAGTGAATTAAGTTTTGATGATGAATCATTAATTGTTAAAGGTAAACATGTACGTGTATTTAAAGAAATGGATGCTACAAATTTACCTTGGGGTGAACTTAATATAGATGCTGTTTTAGAATGTTCTGGACATTATACAGATATTGATGCAGCTTCGTCTCATATAAAAGCAGGAGCTAAACATGTTATTATATCTGCTCCAGGTAAAGGAGATATGAAAACTATTGTATTTGGTGTAAATTCAAGAAGTTTAACAGGAGAAGAAAAAATAATTTCTGCTGCTTCTTGTACTACAAATTGTCTTGCTCCAGTTTTAAACTTATTAGATAAATACTATGGAGTAGAATATGGATATATGACTACTATTCATGCAACAACTAATGACCAAACTACTTTAGATGTTGCTCATAAAAAAGGAGCTTTTTCAAGACGAGGAAGAAGTGCTTTAGAAAATATAATACCTGCATCAACTGGAGCTGCAAGCGCAATTGGAAAAGTATTGCCAAGTTTAAATGGTAAATTAAAAGGTTCTGCTTTTAGAGTTCCAACAATTGATGGATCTGTAGTTGACTTAACTGTTAAATTAAATAAAAAGGTAACTAAAGAAGAAATAAATGAAATGTTTAAAAATAATCAAAGTGATGTTATTAAAATTACATTTGATCCAATTGTTTCAAGTGATATTATAGGTCAAACAGTTGGTTCTTTAGTTGATGGACTTTTAACTGATGTATTAGAAAGTGAAAATGAAAACTTAGTTAAAATAGTAGCTTGGTATGATAATGAACTTGGTTATACTAATCAAATGATTAGAACTTTAGGAGAATTATTAAAATGAAAAAGGTAGTTAGATATTTTCTTTTAATGATTTTGTTAATTCCATGTGTTTGTTTTGCTGAATCTACTAACTTTCAACCAACTTATGAAGTTGATACAGAAATAAAAGACAATTATCTTTATATTATGCTTGGTTATGAAGGGGATGATATAGAGAATATTGATGAGACTATAGCATTTAAAACTGGTACAATTGAACTTACTAGCATAGATGCAATGAATGGATATTCAGTAAAAAAACAAGAACTAACAAAAGATGGTAAATATACTAAAATAAATTTAAGTATTGAAAATGCTGAACTTGCTACTAATAAAAATTATGCAATATTAGAATTTAAAGTAGATAATACTAAATATACTGATTTATTTTTCTATAATATTGATGGATTAAATATTAAATCTAAATTTAGAAATAATGGTAATATTTTAGCTTTAAGAAAAGATAATGATCTAATGATTACAACTAAGAAAGATATTACTTCATCTACTAAAACCCAATATTTCTTTATAAATAATATGAATATATTTATAATTATTGGAGTTTGTTTATTTATATGTTTAATGGTATTTATTAATTTACCAAGTAAAAAGAAAAAAACAAATGATGAAGAAAGAAAAGATTATAATGAAGAAATTGATTCATCATTCTATAATAAAGATATTTAGAATTGACAAATATAAAATTTAATTCTATAATTTGTTGTATAAAGCAATTGATGAAGACGTTAAATAGATGTTTTTTCTAGAGAAACTGTGGTTGGTGAAAACAGTTAAAAAATACTATTTATGAATCACTTCTGATGTGTCTTGGGGATAAGCCAAGAACGTTTACTGCGTTAAAGTTAATAAAGTGTGAATTACATTCATAAAATAGGATGGTACCACGGACTTGTTCGTTCCTATATTATGGATGTTTTTTTATTGGAAAGGAAATGTTTATGAAAAATTTTAAAGAACTTGATAAAAGAAAAACAAGTGAAGTTGAAGAAAGTATCTTAGAGGCTTGGAAAAAAGAAGATATTTTAAATGAAACTATTGAAAACAGAAAAGATGGAAAAAATTGGGTTTTCTATGATGGACCAATATATGCAAATGCTAAACCAGGAATTCATCATGTTCTTGCTAAAACTATAAAAGATTCATTTTGTAAATATCATACAATGAAAGGTGAAAGAGTTTTAAGAAAAATAGGTCTTGATACACATGGACTTCCAATTGAAGTTAATGTTGAAAAGAAACTTGGTTTTAAAACAAAAGCTGATATAGAAGCATTTGGTGTTGAAAATTTCTGTCGTGAATGTAATAAAGCAACTGCTTTAAATATTGATGAAATAAATGCTGTTACAGATAAAATGGGTCAATTTATTGACTGTGAACATCCTTATGTAACATGTTCAAATGAATATATTGAATCTGAATGGTGGATTATTAAAGAAATGGATAAGAAAGGTCTTTTATATCATGGAAATAAAGTTTTATGGTATTGTCCTAGATGTGGAACTGAGCTTTCTCAAAATGAAGTTTCTCAAGGATATGAAGAAACAAGTGTTAATACAGTTATTGTTCCTTTAAAAAGAGTAGATGCAGATGAATATTTTCTTGCATGGACAACAACTCCTTGGACATTAATGGCCAATGTTGCTATATGTGTTAATCCAAATATTAAATATGTTAAAGTATTATCTCAAGGATATAAGTTTATTTTAGCTGAAAGCTTAGCTACAAAAGTTTTAGGAGAAGATTTTGAAGTTCTTGAAACATTTGAAGGTAAAGATTTAGTTGGAATAAAATATGAACAATTAATGCCTTTTGTTAAAGTTGAAGGAAGATGTCATGAAGTTATAGCAGATAATTATGTTACTGCTGAAGATGGTACAGGAATCGTTCATATTGCCCCTGCATATGGTGAAGATGATAATCGTGTATGTCGTGAAAATGGTATTGGATTTGTAAATCCTGTTGGTTTAGATGGATGTTACACAGAAGGACCATGGAAGGGAACATTGGTAACTAGTCCTGAACTTGAAATAGAAATTATTAAATGGTTAAAAGAAAATGATAAACTATTCAAAAAAATAAAAATAACTCATGATTATCCACATTGTTGGAGATGCCATTCACCACTTATAAGTTATCCAAAACCAGCTTGGTATATTAAAACAACAGCATATAAAGATAAGATAATTGAAGAAAATAATAAAATTAATTGGTATCCAGATTATGTTGGAACTAAACGTTTTTCTAACTGGCTTGAAAATATGATTGACTGGGGAATTTCTAGAAATAGATATTGGGGATGCCCACTTCCAGTTTGGACTTGTGAATGTGGTAATAAATGTGTAGTTGGTTCACTTGAAGAACTACAAAACTTAATTATTGAAGATATAGATGTTAAAAATATTGAATTACATCGTCCATATGTAGATGAGCTTCATATTAAATGTGATAAATGTGGTGAGTCTATGGATAGAGTTAAAGATGTATTAGATGTATGGTTCGATTCAGGATCAATGCCATATGCTCAATATCATTATCCATTTGAAAATAAAGAATTATTTGAAAGTCAATTTCCAGCTGATTTTATAGCTGAAGGACTTGATCAAACTCGTGGATGGTTCTATGTATTACTTGTAATTTCAACAATTATATCTGGTAAATCTAGTTTCAAAAATGTTGTTGTAAATGATATGGTTCTAGATGGATTTGGTAAGAAAATGAGTAAATCAACTGGTAATGTTGTTGATCCAATAAAAGAACTTGAAGAATTTGGTGCTGATATAGTTAGATGGTATATGCTTTCTGTTTCTCCAGTATGGACTCCATTAAAATATGATTCAAAAGGTTGTAAAGAAGTTCATTCTAAGTTCTTTAATCCATTTAAAAATACTTATACATTCTTCCAAACTTATGCTAATATTGATGGAATTGATACAGATGAGTGTTTTGTAGAATATAAAAATCGTGAAGAAATAGATAAATGGTTATTATCTAAATATAATAAATTAGTTAAAAATGTAACTGATGCTTATGAAGCATATGATTTAAATCAAGTTGTAAAACAAATTACTTCATTCGTATCTGATGATTTATCTAATTGGTATATAAGAAGAAATAGAAATAGATTCTGGAGTAGTGAAATTGATAATTCTAAAAAATCAGTTTATATAACTACTTATGAAGTATTAACTGGATTATGTAAATTATGTGCTCCAATTATACCTTATACAACTGAAGAAATTTATAGAAATCTAACTGGTGAAAAATCTGTTCATTTAAGTGATTTCCCTAAATATGATGAAAGTTTAATAAATGAAGAAATTGAAGTAAAAATGGATTTAGTAAGAGATTTAATTTCTACTGGTAGATTTGTTCGTGAAGAAACTAAGATAAAAGTACGTCAACCAATAAGTGAAGCTTTAATTGATGGTAAATATGAAAATATACTTGGAGATTTAGTAACACTTATAAATGAAGAATTAAATGTTAAAAAAGTTACATTTGTAGATGATTTATCTAAATATATGAACTTCATAATTAAACCTAATTTTAAAGTATGCGGTGCAATATTTGGTAAAAAGATGGGAATGTATCAACAAGCTTTAAATGATTTATCACTTGAAGATGAGGAATCTTTATTAAAAGAAGAAACTATTACAATAGACTTTGATGGTGAAAGACTTGATATAACTCCTGATATGGTTGATATAAGAATTGATGCAAAAGAAGGATTTAATGTAGGTATGGAAAATAATAAATTCATTATTTTAAATACTGAACTTACTCGTGAACTTTTACTTGAAGGACTTGCTCGTGAATTTGTTTCTAAAGTACAAAATTTAAGAAAAACAAGTGGATTAAATATTGAAGATAGAATTAATCTTTATTTCCATGGTGATGATGAAGTAAATGATGCTTTAATAATGTTTAAAGATTATATTAAAGAAGAAACTTTAGCAGTTGTTTATGAAGAGAAAGAAATTGGTGAAGTTTTTGATATTAATGGTCATGATGTTATGATTTCAATTGAAAAGAGTGAATAATTATTTAGGTTCTATAAATATACATTAACAAAATAAAGTAAATAAAAAAAGAGAAAATTATGCAAAATAAATTGCATAATTTTTTATATTGTATAAAACAAATTGCAAATTAATGAAATAAAAAAGAACGTAAACAGTTTGTAAAATCACGTCTTTTTCAACAGAAAAATTTGACAATCGGGATGGGGCAATATATACTAAAAATGAAAAAAATAGAGGAGTTGTAAGAAATGAAAAAGAAAGCAAGTATAGTGGTATCTATACTATTATTGACAGTAGGATTTGCTGCAATTAGTACAACTTTAGTTATAAACGGAAATGCAGTGGTAGGAGAAAACGCAGAGGATTTTGAAGTTATTTTTACCAAAGCAACACTTGATGGTGAAGATGTATACACAAGAGTGGTTGATGATACAAAAAAAGTAATTACATTTGAAACTAATGAACTTAAACAAGCAAATCAAAAATCAGTTTTAAATTATGAAGTAACGAATAATTCTACAAACTATAATGCTGAGGTACAAATAAATTGTAAAGTAAAAGATGAAACACAAACAAAATATACAAGCATAAAAAATGAACTTGAAGGAAATACAACTATTGTTAAATCAAAAGAAACTCTAAATGGAACAGTTACAATAACTTTAAATAAAGTGGCAACAGAAAGTATTAATGAGGAATATGTATGTACACTTACATTTAATGCAACTGAAAGAACAAGAATAGGAGAACCTTCTACAAGCTTACATAATATGATAAAAAATAATGCTGATACAACAACAGTAATTGATTTTAATAACCGTGCAGGTACTACTGGAAAAGAAACAAATGGAATATATACAACAACGTCAACGTATGGTAATGTTCCAGTATATTACTATAGAGGAGCAGCAAATAAAGTAAATAACAATATAATATTTGGAAATTTCTGTTGGAAAATAATAAGAACAACAGAAACTGGTGGAATAAAGTTAATTTATAATGGAGTACCTGCAGATGGAAAATGTAATAATACTGGTGATAAATCCGTAGCTGGTTATACTGCTTGGAATGATTCCTACGATGATAATGCTTATGTAGGGTATATGTTTGGAATAAATAATACTGGTTCTTCAACTAGTAAGGAACAAGCTCAAACAAATACTTATCCGTCAACAATGAAAACATATCTAGAAGACACATGGTTTGAAAATAACTTAAAAGATTATGTTGCTTATTTAGAAGATACAGTTTTCTGTAATGATAGAAGTATTGTAAGCGGTGGTGACAATAATTATCTTGATTCTTCAACTTATAAGACTCTTGGATATGGAAAAAATGCAACAGCATATGGAGCAACGTCTAGAGCATCAAATTCTACAATCACAACTAAGCCAAGCCTAATTTGTCCGCAAGATAATGACAAATTTACAGTAAACAGTGAAAATGGAAACGGAAAACTTAAATATCCAGTTGGTTTAATAACAACTGATGAAATGGCTCTTGCTGGATATAATTCATATGGTGGAAATCATGATTGTTATGATGAAACAAATTACTTAAATGGTCGTATTATTGATTGGACATTTTCCCCAGCAAGCTTTGCATCTGCTGGTTATGCAAGAGTGAATACAGGTGGTGATAGAGGTAGCTTTAATTACAGTCAATTAAATTATTCATTTCCGGTTCGCCCAGTAATTTCCTTAAAATCCGGAACTACGATTTACATATCAGGAACAGGAACAGCTGATAATCCTTATGAGGTAAATGAATAGAAAAGAGTGAATAACTCTTTTTTTATGTGTAAAATAATGATATAATAATCCTAGAATAGAGGGTAAGTATGAAGTATGATAATTTAGTTAACATTTTATATCAAGATAATCTTAACTGGGTTTATTCTCTTGTTACTACTCTTGATAAAGAAAAAATTGAAAAAAAAGATAAATTTATAAGTGATCCTTATAATTTTAATAATTTTTTAGTTTTAGGTTTTTATTTCATGAATTTATATATTATAAGTAATATTAATGAATATTCTAAACTTGATTCAACTGAATTACTTACAACAGTTATTACGGCAGCTAGTACTTATAATAAAGAAAAATTAAGTGGTGTTTATAAAAGAAATATTGATTTAAAGAAAATAGTTGAACAATATAATTCATTAGTTAGAAAGACAAAAGAATATGCACCTAATGATGGATTAAAAGCAAGAATAGTTGCTGTAGATGAAATATATAGAAGAATTTATGATATATTTAATAAAAAACATTTTATTGCTTTTATTAAAGTAGTAATGTCTTCTTTCAGTGATTATGAAAATAAAATAGATGCTGATTTAAAAAAATTTATGAATGAACTTAGTTAGGAGGTATAACTTTGGTTAGTGAAGAAAAAATTAAACAAGTAATAAGTGCCATTAAAGAAAATTCTTTAAAGTCTTTTAATGATGAATCACTTGCTAAGTTATTATCTATATTTACTGAGGAAGAATACGATGCTTTTGAAAGTAGAGCTTTTAGTGAACTTGGTGGAACAAGTGCCGTACTTAGAATTGAATCCATCAGACCTTATGTTGGTTATCTTGTTAATAAGGAATTAAATACTATATATAATTCAAATATTTATAAAATGTTTTTAGAATCATTAAAAAGAGGTGAGTATTACGCTTATTTTAAAACATTAAGTGTAGAAGAACTTGCTAGTTTAAAAAAATATCTTACTTATAATTATTCAAAAAGTAATGATTCAGCAAAAAATGCAATGAAAAAAGTAGTAAGTATTATTACTAAAGAAATTGTAATAAGAGAGCAAAATAAAAACTTGGTTTTTTAAAACCAAGTTTTATTATTATCTGTTGTAGAACTCAACTACTAGAGATTCATTAATGTCAGCTGATAATTCAGTTCTTTCAGGATATCTAAGATAAGTTCCTGTAAGTTTTTTATCATCAAATTCAACATAAGCAGGTTTAGTAACATGAGCTTCTAAAGATGCTTTAATAGCTGGATGATCAAGTGAATTTTCTTTAACACTTATAACATCTCCAGGTTTACAAGAATATGAAGGAATATCAACTTTATTTCCATTAACTAAGATATGTCCATGATTTACAAGTTGTCTTGCACCACGTCTAGTGTTTGAAAGACCCATTCTATAAACTAAATTATCTAATCTAGATTCAAGTAATTTTAAGAAGTTTTCACCATGAACACCTTTTAATTTAGAAGCTCTGTCAAATAATCTTCTAAATTGTTTTTCATTTAATCCATACATAAATCTAATTTTTTGTTTTTCTTGTAATTGGATTCCATATTCACTAATCTTTTTTCTTCTTCCTGCACCATGTTGTCCTGGAGCATAAGGTCTTTTAGCTAAATCTTTTCCATTTTCTAATGTAGAAAAACCATATCTTCTAGATTTTTTGTATGCTGGACCAGTATATCTTGCCATAAATTTTTCTCCTTTCTTATATTTTACTATAGTAAAGGACTATTAAACTTTCTTAGCAGGGTGTTTAACTTTCTTTCCCTTAGGCAGTTTAAGTTACTAGATTTATTCATAAACACATTACTAATTGAGTTTAATAACTGCCACTCACTACGCATTAGTAATATACACTAAATATATGCAAAAGTCAATTAAATAGTACTTTTTTTTAAACATAACTTATGATAAAATTATTTATAGAATAAGAATAATAAAAGGTAAGGGTGAACGTATGGCTGGACTTCAAGAACACTTTAAAATGAATTATGATATTTTACCAAATGGAAGTTCTGTTATTTTAGGAAAGAAATATAGAATAACGGTTTTATCAGAAATACTTGTAAGATTAGAATATTCTGAAACTGGTACTTTTGAAGATAGACCAACTGAACTTGTAATTAATAGAAAATTTAATCCAGTTAATTTTGAAAAACGTGAAGATAATAAATATTTAACTATTAAAACTAAATATTTTACTTTAACATATCAAAAAGAAATGCCATTTTTTGGTTCAAAAGTTAGTCCAGATCAATATTTAAGAGTTTCTTTAAATGATACAGATAAGTTTTGGTATCCTCTTCATCCTGAAGTTAGAAATTTTTTAGGTACAGCATATTCTTTAGATGGAGTAGATGGACATGCTAGATTAAGTAAAGGTTTATATTCAACTGATGGCTTTGTATCTATTGATGACTCGGATAGTTTAATTTTTAATTCTGATGGATCAATTGGTAGGAGAGAAGATAAAAGAGTAGATATTTATCTATTTATGTATAGACGTGATTTTGGAGCTTGTTTAAAAGATTATTTTACTTTAACAGGTTATCCTCCTTTAATTCCTAGATATTCTTTAGGTGTTTGGTGGAATAGAAATATTAGTTATACTTCAAAAGATTTAGAGAAATTAATATTTGATTTTAATAAATATCGAATCCCTTTATCAATAATTTTGTTAAGTGATAAATGGCATAGACAAAATGAAGGAATGAAATCTGGTTTTTCTTTTAATGAAAAACTATTTAAAAAGCCTAAAAGAATGGCAGATTATTTACATAACAAAAATGTTAGGTTAGCTGTTGATATTAATCCAGTGGAAGGTATAAGTGATAAAGAAGATTATTATATTCCTTATAAAAAAGCAGCAGGTATAGAAACAGAAGGAGTTCTTCCTTTTAATGTATTTAATAAAAATGAATTAAGTGCTTATTTAGATAATTTAATTCATCCATTAATGAATTATGGTGTAGATTTTTTTTGTATAGATTATAATAATCCAAAAGATCTAGCTACATTAAGAGCTTTAACTCATTATCATTTTGATGATTTTAAACAACTTACAAATAGAAGAGGAATCGTTCTTGCTAGAAATTCTTTAACAGCAAGTCATAGGTATCCAATACAATTTACAGGATATATGCCAGTTTCTTGGAAAAACTTAGAATTACTTCCAACTTTTAATAGTACAGCATCAAATATTGGACTTTCTTGGATTTCTAATGATATAGGTGGATATACTGGTGGAATAGAAGAAGGAGAACTTTATTCAAGATTTGTTCAATTTGGATGTTTTTCACCAATACTTAGACTTTCATGTGATGAAGGAAGATATTATAAAAGAGAACCTTGGAGATGGGATACTAAGACTCAATCAGTTGTTATTAAGTATTTAAGACTTAGACATTCTTTAATTCCATATCTTTATAGTGAGGCTTATAGATATTCAAGAGTTGGTCTTCCACTTATTCAACCAATTTATTACAGATATCCAGAGATATATGATGAACCTTTATATAAAAGTGAATATTATTTTGGATCAAATCTTTTTGTAGCGCCAATTACAAAAAGAAAAGATACTCTTATGGATAGAACAGTTTTAAAATTATTTTTACCTGATGGAGTATGGTATGATTTTACAAATGGTAAAAGATATGTTGGTGGGAAACGTTATACAACATTTTATAAAGAAGAGGACTATCCAGTATTTGCAAAAGCAGGAACAATTATTCCAATGGATATATTAAACGATAATGATCTTAATAACACTAATCCATCTAAAAATATGGAAATACAAGTATTCCCTGGAGCATCAAGTACATATGAAATGTATGAAGATGATGGACTTTCATCTTTATATGAACAAGGTTTCTATCTTTTAACTAGTATAGATTATACTTATCAAGCAAACAACTTTACAGTTATTATTAGACCAATTGCAGGTAAAAGTGGAATTATTCCAGAAATGCGTTCATATAGAATAAGATTTAGAAATATAAGAGAACCTGATGAAATAGTAGTTCATTCTGGAGAAGAAATAGTTAAGTTTATTAATTCATATATTGATGATTCGGACTTTGTTGTTGAACTTCCTCCATTATCAACTTTAAAACAAATAACAGTTAACTGTAAGGGTAGAGATATTGAAATAGATGCATTAAGACTTATTAATGATGATATTGATTCGATTCTTAACGATTTACCAATTGAAACTAAAATAAAGGATAAACTTGGAGATATATTATTAAGTGATATAGACATTAAACAAAAGAGAATTAAAATACGTAAATTAAGAAAAGAAAAATTAAATCAAAAATATATTAATCTATTCTTAAAATTACTTGAATATATTGCTGAAGTATAAAAGTTATGTATTTTTTGCATAACTTTTTTTATGAAAAAATTTTGATAAAAAATTGAAAAACTATTAAATTTTAAAATTACTTGTTAATTAATAATAGAATTTAATAATCTGTATTTAAAAGAGTACAGATATGGCAAAAAAGTACAGAATTTATTTAAATTCTGTCATTTGGAAATATTAAAAAATTATGATTAAATAATTATTTGAGAAGCAGAGGAAGATGCTTATCACATTCCAAAGAGAGGCTAAAATTCAGGAGGGTTTTGGTTAAGTAGTACAAATAGGAGTGTGATACGAATGAAGAAAGATAATCAAATAAGATTACTTTAT
>OLGM01000490.1_pt1 | contig 25039 bp, 25 predicted proteins | sample 1606001 | NCBI WGS metagenome assembly OLGM01 (sample SAMN03283294) | human gut metagenome | biome: human-associated habitat; material: feces | host: Homo sapiens | place: Peru | collected 2012
CTGCCATTAAAATATATAAAACAATAGCTAAAATAGCAATTATTAAAACAATAATAATTAATTTACTTAGTATACTTTCCATTAATAATCCTTCTTTCCATTTTAATTATACCAAAAAACTAGAGAATACTCTAGTCTTAATTAATGTTTTGGTTTAAATAAAATTCCAATTACAAATGCTATTAATATTGTAACAGTAAGTCCACCACCAGTTAGAGAAAATATATTTTGAAGTAATCCTGTAAAACCATCTTCTAAAAAGCCAGCGTAAGCTCCTTTAAATAAGATATGTCCAAAGTTAGTAATAGGCACACTTGCACCTGCTATAGAAAAGTCGACTAATTTATCATAAACACCTATCATAGAAAGAAATGCGCCTAGTACAACAAGTATAGTATTAGTGTGCGCTGGAGTTAAATTAGTAAGTTCAATTAATAACTGACCTAGCATGCATATTAACCCACAAAGTATAAATGCATTTAAATACATTATTCCACCTCCAAACTTATAGCATGGCTAATAGATGGGATACTTAAAGATAAACCTGTACTTAGTTTTGAATGAAGAGATCCTGTTCCAATAAGTAATATCTTCTTATACTTTTTATTTTTTAGTATTTTGTCAAAAAGTACAAGTGGTAAACAAACCGGGCCACTACCTCCCGCGATTTGGTTTTTATTATTAAAGATAATTTTTCCTGCATCTATTTGGTTTTCTAGGTTGATATCATATTCTTTATCTAAATATTCTTTTAAGATTTTAGAACCATATATACCCAAGTCACCAGTTAAAATTATGTCATAGTAGTTTGCTTTTCTTTTTAGGTCTTTTAAGTGCTCGCTTATAGTTAATGCTGCCCCCGGGGCCATACATGCGCCCATATTATTAGCATCTTTATATCCTATATCTACCACTTTACCTACTGTTGCACTTTCTATTTTTATATGAGTTTTTTCACTAGTTACGAGTGTACTAGTTGAAGCACTTACTGTGAAGGTGTTTACAACTTTTCTAATTGCACCATATTCAATTGGAAATCTAAATTGTTTTTCACTTGCTAAATTATTTGCAGATGTAGTAACTATTAAATTTTTATATTTATATTTGTCTGCTAACATTGCTGAGATAAATAAGCCTTCTAAAAAAGTAGAACAAGCAGAATATATACCTAGAATAGGACTTTTAAAGCTTTTTCCAGCAAAATAACTTGCAAAAAGTTGATTTTGTAAATCTCCACTTATAAGTAAATCTATATTACTTTTATTTAATTTATTTTTATTTAGTAAGCCTTTAATACTTCTTTTTTGATATTCTACTTCTCCAAGTTCAAAACTTTTTTTACCCATATAATAGTCATTTACCATTTCGTTACCTTTTATATTTAATTCATATTCATTTCTTCCTATAAATGAATAACTGTCTTTTATATATGCATTATCAAACTTTAAAGTCATGATATCACCCCTTTTATAAGAGCAAATATAAATGCACTCAGTAGTCCATATAAAATAATAGAGCCTGTTAGTTTAAAAATATTTGAACCTATTCCTTTGATTAAGCCTTCACTTCTATTATCCATTGCTGCACTAGTCATGGCATGGGCAAAGCCTGTTGTTGGTACAATTAGTCCGCATTTACAAAATGATACTACTTTATCAAAGAAACCAAATCCTGTTAATATAGAAGAAACTACAACTATAATAATCATTAAATACATACTAGAAGTAGATGCATTTAATCCCATACACTCATTTAACCATTTAAAAATGAAGGCACCAATTACTCCCATTAAACCACCAGTAACAAAAGAAACAAATAAATTAAGAAAGACATTTTCTTTTTTACTATTAGATTTTACTAACGTTTTATATTCTTTTAAATTCAAAATAACTCACCCACATATATTATGGGTGAGTTTTATAATTTTTATACAGTCATATTACTTTTAATTTTCTTTAAAACTTTTGTTTCACACCTTGAAACTTTAACTTGACTTAGTCCCATTATATTAGCAGTTTCAGTTTGTGTATAATCTTTTAAGTATCTTAAAGTTATTAACCTTTTTTCTTCTTCACTAAGTAAAGAAAGTTCTTTTTTTAAGTCTAGTAGACTATCTAAATTATTAACATTATCTTCTCCAAGAAAATTCTCCATAGTTAATCCATCATCATTTAAAGTAGCATCTAAACTAATAACAAACTCACTTTTTAAGATAATATCATTTAAATATTCTTCACTAACATTCATAAATTCACTTATTTCATAAAGTGTAGGAACTCTTTCTAATTCATGAGTTAAATACTCTTTAGATTTTTCATAAGATTTATAAAGTTTTAAAATATCTGAACTTACTTTCATAGTTCTATCATTTCTAATATATTCTATTATTTCTCCAAGAACATATTTATAAGCATAGGTAGTAAATTTACCTAGTGAATTATCAAACTTTTTATAAGCTTTAATAAATCCAATCGCGCCTACTTGAAATAAGTCATCTATACTATAATATCTACTATATTTAGATGCTATTTTATAAATAAAATTCTTGTTTTCCATTATTAAATCTTCTATACTTTTTGTCATATATTTATCACTCCCAGTGCCATTAATTCATTACTTACTTCATAAAACTTAGAAACATATTCTTTGTTATTTAATTTATTTTTAACTTCATCATTAGATATACTGCATACTATTAATTTACCATTAAGTGAGTAAACTACACTGTTAATGTTTATAAGTGCATTAATACCATAAGTATCTATAGAAGTTAATTTGTCTAAATTAATAACTAAATTTACTATTCCATGTTTTAGTATAACAGGAAGTACTTCTTCATCAAGTTTATTCTTAGTATACTTATTAAGTTTTCCATTAAGTCTAACAAATAAAATACCCTTTCTAAATTCTAACTCTATTTTCAGCATATCTTTTTCCCTCGTATTAAATATAGAACATTTTTTTATTAAAATATACATATTCGACAAAACTAGACTATTATTTCGTACGACATTATTTGATATTTTACTACTTATCATGAAATCTTTTTATATTTTTAATAATTAATAAAGCTATTAGGAAAATTATTAGTATAGAAGAAATAACTGTAAAAGTATCACTACTATCTTTAGTTTCTTTTACTTCTTTAACATCATTTATTTTATCTGTACTAACTTTAATGATACTATTATCACTTTTATTTTGATTTAACTTAAATATAATACTTTCAAGTTTAGAATTAAAGTCAAGTCTTAGATTAAGGTTTTCATCTATTAAACTATTAATTTTATCAGTTAGTAAATCTATTTCTTTTGATTTATCTACTATTTCTAATAACTCTTTATTAGAAGTATTATCTACTTTAATAAAATCACTTTCATCTTTAGTGTAACCTTGTACAAAATCAAAGTAACCAGGTAAATATTCTTTACCTACAGTATAACACTTATATTTTTTATCTTTGTACTTATAAACATTAGTATTAATATCTATTTCTAAGTTATTAACTCTACCTTCATTAGCTTTTATATTACTTTCACATATTCCATCATTACATGAAGTAGATACTATTTCAGAATATGCATCAAATACTTCTACTCTTAAATCTTTATCAATATAAAAGTAAATATCAAGTCCATTAAAAGTATTTCCATTATCTAAGTAAGTTAGTTTAAAAGTAGCATCTAGTATATTAAGTGGTTTATCAAACTTAAGCCAAAGTACTGAATATATATTTGCAACTATATTATTTGAATAATCTTCATCACTAATAGTACTGCCCACTCCATTTTCAAAATAAAAGTGATCAATGTTATAATTAATTTTATTTCCATTTTTATCAAATATTTCAAACTCAGTTAAAAGTAGTTCTTTCTTCATATCAAATTTCTTTATTTGCATAATATTAATTTCATGTCTATTGATATCAAGATTATGTACTTCTTTAGTTATAACTCTTCCATCTTTTTCTTCTGGCTTTATTAAACTATACTTATATTCTCCATATATGAAGTTATCATAGTCTACTTTTTCAAAACTATTACACATTTCCTCTGGATCATACTCATAATGAATATTTTCATGAGTATTCCTAAACCATCTATATTTCACCTCCTCTGCATTTAGTATTTCTTTATTAGCAATCATGAAAACAAAAACAAATAAAATTCTTATTATTTTTTTCATAAAAGCTCCCTCCCTTCCTGAAGGGTATATTTCACCCCTTCCCCTTTCTTATACGAAAAAAAAAGCGAAATTACTTTTTTTTATTTCGCTTTACATGAAATTTTACATCAAATTTTTACACGTTTGTGTAAAATTTCAATTTTCATTTACTAATTTTTAATTTTTCTAGCTTCTAGATAATATCTCTTATCATTAGCATGTCCCATAGAGAAAGTTTTTCTAGGAAGAGCCCCATCTAATATAACAGTTTTAAATAAATCTCTCTTCTCCATAGCATCAAAAATAAATCCGACATTTCCAGTTTTACTTCCAAGTTCTTTAGTGATATTCTCTCCATGAATGTAGTCTATTTTACCTTCATTTTCTTTTAAGTATTCATCTAAGAACATTTGTATAGAACCAACGGCAATATTACTTTTAGGATTTTCTATAAACCAATCTTCATCTATGTTTTCAGTAATAACTCTTACTCTTTGACCATTACCCTCTTTGTTAATAGTATAGTATTCTTTTAAAGTATTAAGTAATTTATCACTATTTGTATTAAAGATAACTCTATTGATAGCTTCAAATTCTAAAGCACTTGAGTGTAAATTTACAAGTTCTACTAAAGCATATCTTGCTTTAGAGTTAAGTGCGTCATCTCCTATTTCTTTCTTTAAATTTTCATAGCAAGCTTTAGCTGTTGCTAAACTGTGATTTCCATCTCCCATTGCAAATAATAAAACACCTTTATCTTTTACACTATACTTACTTTCAAAATAATCTTTGTCCATAAGTTTAAGAAGGCCTTCATCAACACCATCCATTGCTTCTTCATTTAATAGGTAACCTTTAATATGACCACCATTTTTCATTAAATCAAAGTCATAAACTTTATCATTTTCAGTAACTTTATTTTTTAGGCTTTCAATAATAGTTTTCTTCTCATCATCAATTAAAATCATAATATGAGGAAGTTCTAGAAGCGCATTTTCTCTTACTTTAACTCTTGGTGGTATCCTCTCTATTACAGTTTTTTCAGTTGCTCTTATTAGTGTTTGACTTCCTTTTTCATAACTATAGTCTTCTAGATCAACTATTCCCATTAATCCTTCTCTAACTTTACCATCAGCTTGAGTTCTTTCTAAATATATCATACTATCTTTATACTCTTTAAAGAAGTCCTCATTAATAAGTTTTTCCATATTAGAATTAATTTTTTTAATTCTATCCTCAACATCACTTTCTTCTAAATAAATTTCAGGAAGTGTTAGATTAAGTGTTGAAGGACTTTCTCCAACAATGTTTTCTACATCTTTCCAGTAATCAGGTTCACTTGTATACTGATCACAGGCTACTACACTCCACTTTGTCATGTCTGCATTTTTTGGAAGTAGTATATTACCTCTTTTAAAAGGCACTTTCATTTAAATCATCTCCTTAAATTAATTATAAACTTTTTTATTTTTTAGGGCAATAGAAAAGAAGTAATTTTACACTACTTCTAATTAAACTATCTGCTTTTCTTTTTAATATAATTTAAATATGATTTAATTAAATCAGCATCCATTAAATTTTCTGGTATTTCGTCAATGTTAAAAAACTGTAGTTTTTTTGTTTCTGAGTCCCCTTTTAAATTACTTGTATCAGTTAAGTTAACGAGATCCTGTTCTATCAGCATCCACTTGTAGTACTTATTTCGTATGGTGTATCAGGTGCTCCATTTCCACTAGTCCAAAGAGCACAAGTCTTGAGAGAAATGGCAGGACGCACGCCGCTCGAAGCGTCGACATTGTTGTAGCCGAGGTAGCCAGGGACGTCAGAACCGAACACATTCCACGAGAAAGCAAAGTTGCCATTCCAGTAGCGAGGCGAAAGCAACCACCAATAAGTACTTCCTGTTATACTTCCTCCAGCACTATTTAAATAATACCATGCATATGGACTTGTTAAACTTGTAAACTTATAACCACCTGCATATGTTATTTCATCTGCTGTCATTAATCCTATTGGATATGTTAGTTTTGCTTCATTATTAGTCCCTGAAAATGCATCTTTAGAGTCTTCGCAATCATATGTTGGTGTTTTATTTGTAACTAGTCTTGTATATGCTGCATAATAGAATTCTGAACCAGTTGCGCTATATGTTCCACTTCCCACTTCTCTATCGTTACAATACACTGCTTCTGTACTTATATATTTTGTATAACTTGTTAAGTTATTACTATACCATTTATCTATATATGTTTTTATTGTACTATTATTTGTATTAGCCCTATTTGAAGCAAGTGACCCACTTGTTCCATACATATATCCTACATACATTGCATCACTATATTTACTATTGAATGCACTTTTTCCTATATATCCACTTGTAGTGTCAGTTGTTGTTCCTGAATAAAGTAGTCTTATACTTCCATCTGCATTTGTTCTTATTATTCTCCAGTAAAAGCCTCCAAACTTTACCCAGTTATTCTTTGCATCTCCTGCAAAGTAATATACATCTTTTGCAGTACTTCCTGATATAATTTCTGTACTTTTAAATAAAGTACCAGTATTTGTCTCAGTATATGTTGTACTGAAGTCTGTTCTAGTTTTAATTGTTCTATTATCAGCTAGTAGTCTACCATATATAGTATACCTAAAATTCATAGTACATTAATCTGGCATATGAATATTAGATAAACTTACTTCATTAGTAGCTTTATTATATGTAGCAATACTTCCATTCTTACATGTTATTTTATCTAGTACATAGTTATTTATTAGATCATTAAATTCTTTATTTGTTTTTTCTCCTTCTAAAGTAAAGGCTTGTATTCCATCTGGTTTAGAAAGTATCTTTTCTACTTTAGATATTTCCTTGTTTTCTTCTTCATTAGTACTTAAATAAAATGTTAATAGTAAAGAACTTATTAACAAAATAATTAATAAGATATATTTTTTCATTGTTTCACCTACTATCAATAAAATTATATTATCACTCCAAAAGTAAATGCATTTTGTATTCTATTATTGAATATATATTTAAAGGTCATTTATTAATATAATTTTATTAGGAGGAACTTTTAAATGAAAAAATTTATACCATCTAAAGAAAATAGCGAAAAACTTGTTATAAGTATAAGAATAGATAGCAAATTACTAGAAAAAATTGATGAGGAAGCTGCTAAGGCAGAAATAAGTCGTAATGAAATGATTAATCAATCTTTACATTATGCTCTTTCAAATTTAGAAGAAAATAAAGAAGAAAATTAGATAGTTTTCTTCTTTATTTTAACCAACTCGCAACTGATTAATAGAAAAAAATACAAGTCTATTTTACATTTTGAGAAAAAATCGCTTTACATTTTGAGAAAAACTTTAAGAATTAGAATAACCATATTTACCATCATCAAATTTTATAAATACATTTATTAATATGCCTAGTATTGAAACTAAAATAATATAGATTAAATCTAGTTTCAGAAAATAAAATATAACTAAAAATATTGTTCTACCAAAATTATTTAATAGTTCTATAAAAGTAACATAACTTATAACCGAATAGTTTTTACCATAACAATATATATTTCTAAGAGTTATAGTATCTATAGAAGAAGAAATAATTCCTTCTATAAAAATGATAAATAAGAATATAGTTTTATTTATAATGAATAATTTAAATAAGTAAACTATAGATATTAGTAAAAGAGATAATGAAAGATAATCTTTTTTATTTTTATCCATCTTTTTAGATAAGAAATAAATATAAATTACACTACCTACTCCAGCGATTATATTTATAAAGCCTATAAATTTTAAATTACTTTTTACATTTATATAAATATAAAGAGGGAATAATGTAATAATGATATATCTTAATTGATCTAACACTATAAAAATATAATTTTTTTTAGGGAATGATTTTATTACATCTAAGGTTTTATTTTTATCTTCTATTTTAACATCTTTAATTTTAGTTAGTGGTATTATACTCAAAAACATTAACACTACTACTATTATAGAGAGGATAAAAAAATTAAATTTTTCTATAATTAAAGCACCAATGTAGGAAGAGAATAGACCACCTAATATAGTAAAAATAGTATAGAGAGAGGTATTATCAGTAGTCTTTTTATTTCCTATTATTGAAAGAGCATACACGTGTCTTCCGAGCCAATAAAACATTAGATATGAAGAATAAAGTATAGATAGAATAATTAAAGATTTCATATAATTTAGGTAAATATAAGTTACTCCAAAGAGTAAAGCACTTATTAACATTAATTTAGTATAAGAAAATTTATTACCTATTTTTCTACCTATTGGAATAAAAACTAAACAAAAAGTATATTTTAAAATTAGAAATAAAATAATATCATTTATACTATAATTATTTTTATATAGAATTAGTGGAATAAATAGTTCAACCAATAACTTAGCAAAACTAGTTATAAAAATAAATAAGTTATATTTTTTTAAGTTAGACATTTATCTCATTCTTTCTTTCCATAATAGTTTCAAAACTATCTTTAGTACATCTTAAAATTATTTTATTTATTTTAACTCCATTTAACTCTATGTATACTTTTGTTTCATTATCATTTATATCATTAAGAACCTTCTTAATAAGTTCTTTTTCTAAAGTTTTAATATTCAAAGTATTAAATCTATAAGACTTATATTTATTATTTATATTTACTTCTATTTCTACTATTAATGAGTCAGTATTTTCTAGTAAATAGTTAAGTTTATTAGATTTTAAATTATCAAAGTAAATAGAGTAATTATTTTCTTCATAATCATAACTTTGAATAGCAAACAATTTTTTATTACTAAAAAGGACTATAGAGAAAAATAAAAAAATAAAAACCATTTTCTTCATACTAAACACCTATTTATATAGTAAGAATATTTGTGGTTTTTACTCTGCCAATTATTGCTATTTTATTTTTAATTTCTTTATTAATTCACTACTTATTTCTTCTCTAGATTTAACTTTATTATCTTTAAAACAATCAATTTTTATAAAATCATAAATTTCTGTAAGTTCTAAATATACTTGTTCACTTCTTATTTGATGAAGTTTATTTTTTTCTGCTTCATCAAGTAATTCTTTTCTATTCTTTTTGATTTCTTCACCAAAAACATATGGTAAATAAAGAAAAATAACTTTATCTGCTTTTGGTAGTTCTAGTAAATTAAATTCAAGAGTTTCTAGAAATTTATACATTTTAATTCTTTCTTCTTTACTATCTATTTTACTACCTTGATGTGCCATGTTAGAATATACATATCTATCCATTATTAGAAAATCGTTTTCTTCAAGTAACTCTTTTATTACTGGAAGACTTGCTCTTCTGTCTGCTGCATAATAAAGAGTTGCTACTTTAGCATCTAACTCCATAGGTTTATCAAACCAAGAAGCCATTATAGATGGTTTTCCAAGTAATGGTCCACCTATTATTCTTCCTGTAGGTGTTTCATATCTTGGGTAACTAATTGTACCTACCTTGTATCCTTTACTTATTAAATATTCTTTTAACAATTTTGTTTGTGTTTCTTTTCCAGAACAATCTGTTCCTTCAATTACTATAATTTTGCCCATAAATTTACCTCAATTTCTTTATTAACATATTTTTGTGTTCTTCTTTTAATCCACCATTATAAAATGAAGTTTTAACTAAATAATTTTTAAGTTCATTAAAATCAGGAAATATTTCATCATCTAAAATAACAAACTTATCAATATTATGATTATTTAAATATTCTCTTATTTCTTCTCCTCTGTTACCATAAATGCTTTTAGTAACATCATGAATATCTATACCAAATTCTTTTAAATATTTTTTAGTATTTTCAAAACCTTTGAGAAGTCTCCAAGAAGAAGTAACAACTATGTAAGCTTTTGTTTCATCTATTACTTCCTTTAGTATTTTTAAACATTTAATATCAAGTTCTATTCTACTCAGTTTGTTATATTTAGTCCTTTCAAAATACTCATTACTATTAAGTACTCCATCAATGTCTAAAAATATTACTTTCATAGTTTTCCTCCATAATTATATTTTACTACTAAATAATATTTTTTTCTATTATAAAGTTTAATTTTTTGTATAAAATAATAATGGTGAAATATATGAATTTAAAAAAAGTTAAAGTTATTAGTATCTTTGGAGTATTTTTGATAAGTTTTTTAAGTCATTTTATGTATGAATGGTTTCCATCTGTTATAACTAGTATATTCTTTCCAGTTAATGAAAGTATCTGGGAGCACATGAAAATATTTACTACAAGTATTTTAATTTATAGTTTAATAGAGTATTTAATTTTAAAAAAGAAGAAAATTTATCATAATAATTTTTTATTAAGTACTGTGGTTACTAGCATACTAAGTGTACCTATTTATTTAATAATATATTTACCTTTATATAAAATATTTGGCGAGAAAATGTTTATATCTATAGGACTAATGTTTATAGTTTATGCTTTTATGGAATATATTAGCTATAAAATACTTCAATATAAAGAGTTAAATGTTAATAAATACCTCTTATTAACACTACTAATAATAGTATATATTATTTATACTTATTTAACTTATAAACCAATTAAAAATTATATATTTTTTGATATAAAAGAAAAAAAGTATGGTATTACCACATAGTGGTTAAATTACCATCTTTTTTATAGTATTCATCCATTAGTTGTATATAAAGCCAGTCACTTTTAATTAGTTCTTCTTCTGTAAAAGTTTTTACATGCAAGTCATAATCAAGTGCTTCAGCTACATAATAGTTATTATTTTCTATACCAATTATTATTCCAATGTGACCATATCTACTAATTAAATCTCCAACTTTTACTTTTGTTTTATCAAACTCACTTTCACTGATTTTCATCTTTGTTCCAAAATCGTCTAAATCATCGTTTCTTTCAAAATCAATTCCAGCACCAGAGTCTCCTATATCAAAGCCACCATTTAGAAAAGCCCATGATATATAACCGCTGCAATCAAGTCCATTTATTTCATCTCTTTTAAAGAGTTTTGAATATAAAGGACAACCCCATATGGAAGGACCATATAAACTTGCTTTTATGTTTTCAAACTTATTTTCACTTAAGTATAGACCTTTATGATAATATCTTCCCTCTCCATCAACATATTCTTTTTCAGCATAGTTGTTTAGTCTTCCATTTTCATAGAAATAATTAATTTTATATTTAAATTCAAGTGTTAAAAATCTTGCTGCAGCAACTACTCCAGCACGAGTTTTATATCCCGCATTATTAATTTTAAAAAGTAATGCTTCATCTAAAGTTTTTGCTTCATCTTCTGTATATATTTTACATCCCAGGGCTTTTTTATCATTATCTATATGGGGTAGTGTATATAAGTCTGTAACTTCAACATTTATAGTTTTTTTAGTTTTTCCTTTTTCAAGTTCAATATAAGTGCTTCCTAGTTTCTTTCCAGTAATAATGTTATCATTAATACTTATTATATCGGTATTTAGTTTTATGTTAACACCACTATCTACTTCTAGTTTATAACTTTCATCAATTGTTAATATAATTTTATTAATACTATTTATTTCTTCTTCATCATTATTTTTGACTTTTGATAAAATAAAAATTATTAAAAATAAAGTTATTAATAGAAATAAAATTAGTTTTTTAAAAAATACTTTATACTTCTTTTTTAATCTTCTTTTCATAAGAATATTATATCACATTTAATTTATTATTGTAACTACTTGTCTTTTAATAAATTATTTACTAATTTTTCAAGTTTTATTAATGAATTATTATTGTTATATTTCTTTAGATTGTTGTTGTATTTTCTTAAAAGTTTTTCACTTAATAAAAACTTATTAACATTTTTTATTAAACTCTTATAGTTTTTTGAATATACTCCATATCCATTTTTACAAACATATTTGAGATTATAGTTTTCTTGTCCACCATTACCAGGGATTAAAATCATAGGTACTTTAGTATTTAAACATTCTGTTATGCTTATACCACCAGGTTTAGTTATAACTATGTCACTTATATTCATTAAATCACTTACTAAATTAGTAAAACCATAAATATATACATTTTTATAGTTATTATTTTTTATGTGTAAGTCACACTTCTTTTTTAGTTTTGTATTTTTACCACATATAAATATAATATTACATTCAAATCTTTTAGATAATAGTTTTTTTAAGTAATTATATGAATAGTTAGAACCTAAACTTCCTCCAGCAAAGAATAAAATTGTTTTTAAATTGTTATTTATTTTAAATTTCTTTTTAAGTTCTTGATTATTTTGAATATGTTTAAAATGAGTAGATACAGGTATTCCATAATCATATATTTTATTTTTGTTTATTCCTTTTTCTACTAGAGAGTTTTTTATTATTTTATTTGCAACTACAAATAAATCAGTATTTTCTTCATCCCTTTCCCATAGTTCATGGCTAGTATAATCTGTTATAATACTTATTAATTTAGTTTCCTTATCATTTAAAAGTGTTTTTATGGTAGTACCAAAAAAATGAGTAGATATAATTAAGTCGGGAGATATTTCTTTAATTTTATTTTTTAGAAAGTTCAGTTTAAACATTTTTTTAAAAACTATTTTATATGGAATGGTAGTTATTTTATTATCAAATATTTTATATAGAAAACTATATAAATGATTACTTCTATATTTGATGTTTAAGTCGAACAGAAAATTACTAGTTTTCCCTGTAAAACTTGCATATTCTAGTAAATCTATAATATATAGTTCATAATCTTTATTATTTAAATAGTTATAAATATAATTTGCAACTGTTTTATGTCCTGATCCATATGTTGCATATAAAACTAAAATTTTTTTCATAAAGTCTCCTATATAACTATATTCTAATTTATAAGAAATAATTAAAAAAAGAGTATTAACTCTTCATTATTCTAAGTGTATTTAAAATTGTTAATAATGTTACACCAGTGTCTGCAAAAACTGCAAACCACATGTTAGTAAGTCCGAATAAACTTAATATTAAAATTATAATTTTTACTAGTAAAGCAAATATTAAGTTTTCTGTAATAATGTGTCTTGTAAATTTAGACTTTCTGATTGCATATGGAATTTTACTAATGTCATCAGATATGAGAACAATATCACTTGCTTCAATTGCACTGTCGCTTCCAAGCATCCCCATAGAAATACCTATATCTGCCCTTTTGAGGACTGGAGCATCATTTATTCCATCACCAACAAATATAGTAATTCCACTTCCATTTTTTACTTCATCATAAAATTCAAATTTATCACTTGGAAGCATTTCATACTTAACTTCATCTATTCCAATTTCATTTGCTATTTCTAAAGATATATCTTTTTTATCTCCAGTAAACATATATGTTTTTATATTTTCATTTTTAAGTAAGTCAATAACTTCTTTTGCATTATCTTTAATTTCATCTTTTAGTATGATTGATGCTACATGTTTATTATTAATATGCATATGAATTAGTCCATTTTTTGTACATTCAAAATTACTTCCTATAGTAACAAAATCATTATTTATATTAAAACTTATACCAGTACCTGAAATTTCTTTAAAATTTTTAATGTCTTTATTATTAATTTTATATGAACAAAGTTTAACAATAGATTTAGCAATAGGATGGTTACTTAAACTTTCCCCTTTAAATAAAATGTCTTTAATATCTTCTACATTATAGTTATCAAGTTTATCCATGTCTTCAACTATGATGTCACTAACAGAAAACATTCCTTTTGTTAATGTACCTGTTTTATCAAATATTATATTTTTAACATTAGATAAGTTATCCAAATAATTACTTCCTTTTACTAAAACACCTTCTCTACTTAAAGAGCCAAGACTAGTAAAATAAGAAAGTGGTACCGAAATAGCAATTGCGCATGGACAAGAAATTACTAAGAATGTAAGAGCTCTATAGATAGATTTTGAAAAAGAAGTGTTAAATATTAAAGGTAAAAGAAATATTATAAGTAAACTTAAAAACATAACTATTGGTGTATAAACTTTACTTATTTTGTTTACAAGTGTTTCTGTTTTAGTTTTTTTATTTTCTCCAAGTTCAATTAATTCTAGAATTTTATAAACAGTAGAATTTTCATAAGTAGAAGTAACTTCTAATTTAATTACTTCTCCTTGATTTATATATCCAGAAAGTACATTATCTCCTTTAGATAAATTAAGTAACATAGCTTCTCCGGTTAAACTTGAACTATCAAAGCTACCTTTTTCACTTATTAATTTTCCATCAACAGGCACTTTTTCTCCTTTTTTAACAAGTAAAATATCTCCTACTTTAACTTCTGTAGTAGACACTACTTCTACTACATTATTTTGAACTAGATTAGCATTTGGCTCGGTAATATCCATAAGTTCTTTTATATTTTTTCTGGAATTTGCTATAGCTTTTTCTTCTAAAATTTTACCAATTAAATAAAGAACTACAACCATCATTCCTTCTAAAACATTACCAAGTAAAAATGCACCAATTGAAGATATTGTAATTAGCATATTTTCATTTACAGTTTTATTTTTTATTAAGACTTTGATAGCTACAGTAAAAGTTTTTGATAAAAGAAGTATGTAAGAAATAATGAATAATATCTTTTTAAGATTACTAGGTATGTTTAGAAAGTAAGCTAAGCACCCTATTGAAACTCCTAATATAAGTGATATTAAACTATAGTTATTTTTTTTATCCTCATTAGAAGTCACTACATAAGCATCAGGTTCAACTTTTTTTATTAATTTGTTAAGTTCACTTATTTCAAATTCTTTTTCACTTTTATAGCTGATTTTACTTGTAGCAAAATTAACTTTTACATCTAGAAAATCTTTATTTTGATTTAAACTTTCTTCTACTTCTCTAGCACAATTTGCGCAGTCTAGTTTTTTTATATCATATGTATATTTTTTCATTTTATTTTCTCTCCTTTTTATGTCCTATATGTGATAAAGCTACTTCAAATACTTCACTTACATGTTCATCATCTAGTGTATAAAAAACTTCTTTTCCTACTTTTCTAGATTTAACAATGTTTGTAAGTCTAAGTAATTTTAATTGATGTGATATACTAGATTTAGTCATACTTAAAAGATTAGCTATATCACAAACACATAGTTCATTGTTATCAAGTACTGATAATATTTTACATCTAGTTTTATCTCCCAGTATTTTAAAAAATTTAGAAACATCTAAAATTGTTCTATCAGAAAGCATATTTTTTCTTATAGCATTAACAGTATCAATATGTAAAATATTACAGTCACAGTTATATTCATTTTTACTCATTTTATTCTCCTCATAGTTGAATGATTACTCAACTATTAATATTATAAATCGTATTATTATTTGTGTCAATATGTAAATTTGACTTAATAATCAAATATATGTATAATACTAGAAATGGTGATTTTATGAATTTACAAATAGATTATATTTCTGATTTACATTTAGATTTTTATATAAAGAATTCAAATGATATAGAAGAGTTTATATCTAAAAATATAAAACCTAAAGTAAATGGAGAATTGTTAATACTTGCTGGAGATATTACTGCTAATTTAAATTTATTAGTTAATTTTTTAGAGTTATTAAAAGTTAATTATTCTAAAATTATTTTTTGTTTAGGAAATCATGAATACTACAATAAGATAGAAAATGTAAAAAACTTAATAAAACTTTATAATAGTGGTGATATTATACTTTTAGATAGAAATAGTATAAATAAAGGATTAACTAATTATAAAGGATTTACTATTGCTGGAGATACAATGTGGTATAAACCAAATATACTAGATTATTTAATACAAACTGATATGTTTTTTGTAAAAAGTAAAATAAATATTTATCATAAAGATAGTATGAATTTTTATAATAAGCTTAATAATGTTGATATTATGGTAAGTCATGTTCCTCCAATTAAAAATGTGAATAATACTTGCTACTTTAATAGTGTAAAAGATTATAAAGGAAGAATATGGATATATGGACACGATCATATTCCAAATGAAATTGTTATAAATAAAACATTATTTTTATCTAATTCATGGGGTTATGAAAATAAAGAGTTTCCAGTAAAAAGTTTAACCATAAAAAAATAACTTGCTTAAAACAAGTTTTTTTTATAAATTAACATTATGATATATATTACTTACATCATCTACATCTTCTAGGAAAGTTATAATTTTATCAAATGCTACTTTGTCTTCCCCTTCAAGAGTAACCATATCTTTAGCATATTTTCCTATTTCATCTACTTCAAATTCACATCCTGGGAATGCTACTTCAAGTGCTTTCTTAACAGTGCTATAACTACTTGGTTCAGCATAAACTATAACTACATCTCCATCAGTTTCCATATCATTCATGTCTGCACCTGCATTAATTAGGGCCTCCATTATTTCATCCTCAGAGTGTCCTTTTAAACCAAGTGCGCATAAGTTCTCATACATATATGAAATTGCGCCTTGCCCTGCTACTTTCATTGCAGTTTTATTAGCAACAGTTTTTATACTTGCAACTGTTCTGTTAACATTATCAGTTAGACATTTAATTATTAAATTACTTCCACCTGGTCCAAATGCTTCATATTCACAAACAGTATAGTCTTCTCCTACCCCTTTATTAACTTTATCAATACTTCTTTGAATAACATCTGCTGGAACTTGCTCTTTTTTTGCTTTTTCGATTATACTTCTTAAAGTTAAATTACCATTAGGATCTGTTCCGCCAGTTTTAGCTGCTTGATAAATTTCCTTTGCATAAATTGAATATAATTTTGATTTTGCAGCTGCCGTTTTAGCCATTGATGCTGCTCTTACTTCATGTGCTCTTCCCACATAAATCACCTTCCTTAATCTAAACTTTTAATCTCGTTTATTATTTTATAATATTTTTCATCATTTTTAAAGTAGTTTTCTTTATTTTTCTCTATAAATTCATTAGAATCCTCTTTTGCTTTAAGTAAAATCTTAAAATCTCGTTTAATATCTGCTATTTTAAAAGTCATATCTCCACTTTGTTTTACTCCAAAAAGATCCCCTTCTTTTCTCATTTCATAGTCCTTTTCAGTTATATAAAATCCATCATTACTTTCTTCTAATACTTTAAGTCTTTGATTTAATTTACCAATTAAAATACATGAACAATCTAAATCATTTCTTCCTATTCTACCTCTTAATTGATGAAGGGTAGCAAGTCCAAACCTGTCAGCATTAAAAATAACCATCATAGTAGCATTTTCAACATCTACTCCTACTTCAATAACTGTTGTAGAAACTAGTACTTTAATATCGCCATTTTTAAAGTCATTCATGATATTTTCTTTTTCATCATTACTTAACTTTCCATGTAAAAGACCTACCTTAATTTTATTACTAAATGCCATTTTAATCTTTTTTTCTAGCTCTAAAGCTGAAGATAAAGCTGATGCATTATCTTCTATTAAAGGAGAAACAACATATACTTGATGGCCTTTTTTTATCTCTTCAAGCATCATATATAAAACTTCTTTTATTTCACTTTCACTTTTTATTATAGTTTTAACTTCTTTTCTTCCACTTGGTTTAGTTTTAATTAAAGAAATATCCATATCTCCATAAATAGTTAAAGCATACGTTCTAGGTATAGGAGTAGCTGACATGTAAAGTATATCAGGTAATTTTCCTTTTATTCTCAAATTTTCCCTTTGAGCAACACCAAACCTATGTTGTTCATCAGTTATTACTAGGCCAAGACTATTAAATTCTACTTTTTCATTTAACAGAGAATGTGTTCCTATAAGTAAGTTAATTCTACCACTTTTAAGTTCTTCATATATTTTTTCTTTATCTTTTTTCTTTGTTTTTCCAAGTAAAATTTCTATATTAATATTAAGACTCTTAAATAATTTAGAAATGTTTTCAAAATGTTGCTTAGCAAGTATTTCAGTTGGAACCATGAGTGCTGTTTGATACCCTGCTATAAAGTTAATATAAGAAGCTAGTACTGCGACTATTGTTTTACCACTTCCAACATCTCCACAAAGTAGTCTATTCATTCTTTTATTACTTGTCATATCTTTATAAATATCGTTTATAGAAGAAATTTGGTCTTTTGTAAGGGAAAAAGGTAAACTATTTATAAAAGAGTCTAATTTATCTTTTGAACAAACTTTAACACTAGTTTTTTCTTCTTTTGTTTTTTCAAATTTTAAATAATTTATCTTAAACATAAATTTAAAAAGTTCTTCGTAAATTAATTTTAACTTAGCTTCTTTTATTTCACTTATATCTTTAGGAAAATGTATTTTTTCTATTGCTTCCTTTTTAGAAATAAAATTGTATTTAGTATTTAAATATTCTGGAATGTAATCATCTATTTTCAAATCTAAAGTACTTGCATTATTAATAAATTTATTTATTTGATTGTTAGAAAGTCCACTTGTTAAATGATATATACTCTCTATACTTCCATTATCTATTTTACTTAGTAAAATATTACTTGCTACTACTAAATTCTTTTTTTCATCATATTTACCTATTACAGTTATTTCTTTTAAAGGAGTTAAATTCTTTTTCATAAAAGCGCGGTTATAAATAGTTACATTAATTTCTTTCATGTTAGTTATCATTTTAAAAGTTAGTATATTAAGTTTTCCTCTTATGTACCTAACAAGCGGTATAGAATTAATTTTACCTTCAATTACTACATTTGATTTATCTTGAACACTACTAATGTTATCAACATTATAAACTTGATACCTATATGGATAATATTCCATTAAATCTTCTGCCGTATAAATACCAAGTGTATTAAGTAGTTTTATATATCTATTAGTTATTCCTTCTATTTTATTTAATTCCATGTTAGTCTCCTTTATTATTTCTTAATTGTTCTTTATTTAGCATTTATTACAAAAAAGTATATTTAAAGTAAATGAATTTATATTGCTAGCAAAAATGCCAGTTATTAAAATGAAAAAAGCACTTTTGTAAAGTTTTTCAGGCCATTTTCAGCACTTTTGTAATTATTTATGGCTTTAATGTAGTTAAAGGTACAACATATATTCCTGTTTCTTTATCTACATAAGCCGCTTTTACATTTCCAGAAATCACACACATAAATTTTGGCTTTACTTTAACATTATTATAAAATTTCATAAGACTAGTAATACCTTCAGGTATTCTGTCAAATCCCAGTTTTACTTCTACTGCTGCATATTCTCCATCAGGCATTTCAAGTATTGCATCAACTTCATCACCAGAAATATTATCTCTAAAGTGAAATACATTTCCATCAAGATAATTCATGTAAATATTTAAATCTCTATAGACTAAAGACTCAAATATCAAACCAAAAGTGTTCATATCTTTTAATAGTTTATTAGGTGTAAGATTTAAAGAAGCGCATGCAAGTGAAGGATCCACTAAGTGTCTTTTACTACCTTTTCCTATTCTATCAGAAGAACGATAATTTATATTAAATGCTTTTTGATAACTAGTAAGATATAAATCATCTAAAACACTTATATAGTCAGAAATAGTTTCAACATTTTTAATTCTTTCTTCTTCACTTGAAAATTCAGCTATATCTTTTACAATTGTTTTTAAACTAACTGCACTACTAGTATTTCTAGATAAAGATTTAAGTATCATACTCATTTTTTCTTCATCTCTTCTTTTGTCTTTTCTTTCGTGAATGTCTTTTTTTAAAAGAGATGTTAAATAACTTGTTGGTATAACTAAAGCATTTTCTCTGCTATTTTTAATATTTTCAGGCCATCCACCTCTTGCACAGAAAAGAGCCACATCTTCTATAGTAGTATTTATTATTTTACTGCTTATTTTTTTATTATTAAACATATCTTGAATTGAAACCTCACCAGTAGAGTCGCCAGACTCATAAAGACTCATTGGATACATCTTTAAAGTATCAATTCTACCAGCTCCTGAATGAAATACCTCTTCTTCACTTTCTTTTAATAAAGTAGTTGATCCAGTTAGTAGGTATTTACCAGTACTTTTGTCTTCATCACATTTAATTCTAACTTCATCCCATAAAGATGGAACTAATTGCCATTCATCTATTAACTCAGGCTTTTCTTCATTTAAAACAGACTCCGGGCTGCTTTTAGCAAGTTCTCTTGTATTTTTATTTGATAAATAAATAGCACTGTTTGCATGATTTAAACATGTCCAAGTTTTACCGCACCATTTAGGTCCTTCTATACAAACAGCACCAAAAATACCCAAATTTTTTTTAATCTTTTCGTCAATTAATCTAACTTTATAATTTTCTTTTTTTAAGCTCATTATAATTACACCTTCCAATATAATTATATCATTTTACTATGTCATTTTCAAGTGTTTTACTATGTCGTTTTCAGAAGATTTACTATGTCATTTTCAAACGTTTTACTATGTCATTTTCAGAAACCGTTAATATTAAAAGAACTTACTTGTTTTCATAAGCAAGTAAGTTCTTTATATCATTTTCTGTTAAATCTGATAGTATGTTATTATCCATTTGATTAGTATCAATTAATTTTTTCATAAGTTCTTTTTTCTTTTCTCCAAGTTCTAAGACTTTTTCTTCTATTGTTCCTTTACTAACTAATCTTATAACTTCAACTACTTTGTTTTGACCTATTCTATGTGCGCGGTCTGTTGCTTGATTTTCAGCTTGTGGGTTCCACCATAAATCTAAATGAATAACAGTACTTGCAGCAGTTAAATTAAGACCTGTACCACCACTTTTAAGCATTATTAGAAAGACTTTTACTTCATCATTTTCATTAAAGTCATTTACTCTTTCAATTCTATCTTTACTTGATACTGTACCATCAATGATATGTGATTTTATATTTTTCTTTTTAAGTTCTTCATTTACAATGTTTAAAGCAGTTCTAAATGAAGTAAAAACGAGTATTTTTTCTCCATTACTAATTACTTCTTCTACTATTTCTATAAATCTGTCTATTTTATTAGAACCACCATCATAGCCTTCATAAACTATTTTTGGATCTATACATATTTGTCTTAATTTAGTTAAAAGTGGAAGTATCATAAATCTTACTTTAGACATTCCTCCCTCTTCTAAAGCTTTATTTATTTCTTCTTTTACTTTATCAAGTTCTGCTACATAAAGTTTCTTTTGTTCATCACATAAATCAATAAATATATTGTTTTCTATTTTTTCAGGTAATTCTTTAACAACATCTTTTTTCCTTCTTCTTAAGATAAATGGTTTTATCTGATTTGATAAGTTATCTAATAAAATACTAGTACTTTCATCAAATTCATGAATTTTATATTTTTTATTAAATTTATCATACTTTGATAAATATCCTGGCATTATAAAGTCAAATATACTCCAAAGCTCGATTAAACTATTTTCTAAAGGTGTTCCCGTTAGAGCAAATTTTACATCACTTTTTATTGACTTAGCTGCTTTAGTTATTCCAGCAAAAGGATTCTTTATATTTTGTGCTTCATCTAATATAACCGTATGAAATCTTTTCTCTTTATAAATATCTTCATCTTCTCTTAACAAACCATAAGTAGTTATATATACATTAAAATTACCATTTTCTATTAAATCTACTCTTTTAGATTTTACTCCATTTATCAATTTAACTTTAATTTCAGGCGCAAATTTATTAAATTCATATTTCCAGTTATATAATAGTGAAGTAGGTACTACTACTAGAAAAGTACTTTCCTTATTTTCTTTTAGTATTTCTTTTATGTAGTAGATTAATTCAATTGTTTTACCTAAACCCATCTCATCTGCAAGTATTCCTCCAAAACCTGTTTTATCTAAGTTATAAAGCCATTTAACTCCTGTTATTTGATAATCTCTTAATACTTTTTTATCTTCAGTATTTAACTTGACATCACAGTCTTTATATTTATAAAAATTATCTATAAAGTTCTTAAATAAATTATCTGTTTTAACAACACTTTTATTTAAACTATCTAAGTATATTGCTCTGTATTTAAGTATTTCTCCTTTACCATTTATTATTTCTTCATCACTAAAGTCTAGTTCATCTGTTAAACCCATCATTTCATTTAAGTTATTATTTTCTAGATCTATTATACTATTATTCTTAAGTTTATAGTACTTCTTTTTATCTTTAATACTTTTAAATATGTTAACAAGTTCATCACTATCTATACCATCTAAATTAAAGTTATAAGTAAGAATATTATCTTTACCTATAGAGAATGTACTAGACATATTAAATTCTTTTTTTAGATTTAATTTCTTAAAGTTTTCTGTAGTAAATACTTCATATTTACTACTTAAAAATATCAAACCTTCTTCTATAAAATTAACTATCTTTTCTAAATCATTCATTATAATTCTATTTTTATCTATTACAAAACCATAAGAAAGTATATTATTTATTAAATCATTTTCAAAGTTAATATCTCTTAGTACATTACTTTTATTATCAAAATAATCTATTTCTTCATTATATTTAAGTTTTATTTTAACTAAGATATTACTTTTATTTAAATCAAAATACAAACTTACCTTTGGTTCATTTATTATCACTATTTCATCTTTAATTTTATCTTCTACATTAGTATTATTCTTTATAATAGGAAGTAACCCTACAGAGAAGTCTTTTAGTTTATCCTTTGGAATTATAAGTTTATCAAGTTTCCCTTGTAAAAGTAAACTTACTAAAAAGAATTCTCCATTATTTAAGTAGTAAATATTTCCTTTATAGTATACATACTCGTTACATATCACTTCTAAATCACTAGTATCTATATTAAGTTCATAGTTATTTTCATCTAAAGAATTAATAATACTTTCTAAAGGAAATCCTTCTTTTATAAAGTCAATAGATAAGTTGTTATATTTAAAACTCATTTTTAAATCTTTTAAATTTTCTAAAAGTTCTCTTAGTGTATCTTCATCAATAAAGTTTCTAATTAAGTCTGGTATATGTCTATTAATATGTTTAAATATTTTAAGTGATTTTTCATTTAAATAGTTTTCATTAAAATTATATGTAAAATCTTTTCCAAATCTAAATTCATTTTCTCCTAAACTAGCAGCATGTAAAAAACTTGTTTGTTTATTGTTATACGTATACATTTTATTTATACCCATTTTTACTTTTAAAGAGTACAGTTTCTTATGGTGGCCATTTTCAGGTAATATTTCTAATTCTAGAAAAACTTCTTTTTTTATTACTGGTTTATTTGCTGTAGCAAGACTATCAATTATGATATTTGATATTGTTTTTATATCTGGTTTTACATAAAATATTTTATCTGCATACCATCTAAAACATGACATTAAATGTACACAAGAATTAGTATTTTTAAAGTTTTCACATGAACAAGAATAACCTTTTACTTCTCCTTTTTCATTTCTCCTTATTACTTCACTCACATAATCAGAATAATAATCATCATACCTAAAATAAAAATCTGTATATTCTTCTTGTCCTTTTACATGTTCTTCTTTTATTAAATCAACTCTATAAGGGCTACAATATTCACCTCTTAACACATCACTTCTTTCAAAGTGGTCAAATAAGAAATCTCTGTTTTTATAATAAAGTTTATCATTATCTATTTCGCCAAACATAACAGCACCTCTCATGATATTATACATTATAAGAAAGAAAAAAGAAAGTTTTTCATGTTAAAAATACAGTTAGTTAAACTGTATTTTAATTCCTTTATATTTTTTAATTTGTAATTACATATGGATCAGATTTTGTTCCTGTACCTTCTACCATTACTCCAGTTTCTAGAGCCATAACTGAGCTAGAAGCCAAAGCATTCGTCACGGAGTGGTTGCGGACATACCCTCCGAGGCCGTGGACAAAGAAAGCACCGATAACATTAGGAGCAGAAGGGCTAATTAACCGTTGATTTTGATTATTTCCTTGGAATAACCAATTATTATTATAACATGTTTCATCATAATGATATAGTTCTTCTGTTCTTGCACAGTCACTTGCAAGTACAGCATATCCATAATCACTCGGATATATTAATCCTACACTTCCTATAAAGGAAACAGAGTTATTATAACTATTTGCTGCAGTTTTGCCTGGTGTTGTTCCTCTTTCTGCTGTATACCATCCTGATGATGTAAGAGTTTTGAATAAATCACTTGTTCCCAGATACATCTTATAGTTTACTGTATGACTATAGTTATTTAGATTATATGTACTTGATAAAGTATTATACATTGTTGTATTTGGAAAATGATTTGTGTTATTTGAGTCATAAGCCATTTCAGGATAACTATTCTTTTCATAATGTCTTCTTACTCTTATTACTTCTTCTCCATTTGCTCCATCATTAAATACTCCAATTATTCTCCATAGTTCTTTTTCATTTGTACTTTTATTAGTCATGTATATATAGTTACTTGGATCACTTCCTTCATACCTATATCCATTTTCATTATATACTCCATTTGTATGACTAGTTGCATGTGTTTTTATTGTTTCTGATAAAGTTGGCAGTAATTTTTCTACTTCGTAAGGACTCGCACTACTGCCATTTCCACTTTTCCATACTAAATTTCCTTTTAAGCTTATGGCAGGGCGCACGCCGTCCTCATCGTTGACATTGCCGAGGTTGTTGAGATTGCCAGGGCGGCCAGAACCGTACACATACCACACGTAAGAGTAGCTGCCACCCCAGCTCGAAGGCGACAAAGACCACCACCAGGTACTTCCTGTAATGCTTCCTCCTGCACTGTTTAGATAATAATATGCTGGTGCGTTTTTATATGCTAAGCCACCTGCTATATTTATTTCATCTGCTATCATTAAACCTATTGGATATGTTAATTTTGCATCTGTATTTGATGCACTAAATGC
>OLGM01000493.1_pt1 | contig 24926 bp, 18 predicted proteins | sample 1606001 | NCBI WGS metagenome assembly OLGM01 (sample SAMN03283294) | human gut metagenome | biome: human-associated habitat; material: feces | host: Homo sapiens | place: Peru | collected 2012
GCAGATGGAGCATTAGAATACTTAAAAACAAGTACAACAGGATGGACAAAATTAATAGAATCACAAATAAGTTTACCAACGGGACAACAAATAGCAACTGCTGGTGGAGATAGTGCATGGACAGATAGTAACGATACAGAAGCAACTTTATCTACATGGTTATATGGAAATTTCAATAGTAGTAGTGCACCAAACGCTTATTGGACATCAACCCCTGCTGCGTCTACCTCTTTCAGCGCTTGGCGTGTGTACGACGGCGGCAGCTTGAGCAGAGACATCGTCGCCCTCGACAGCCTCAGTGGCGTTCGCCCAGTTATAACTGTCTCAAAATCACAATTAGGTTAAAAGAAAATGGTAAGTCAGTTGACTTGCCATTTTTAGTTTATATTATCAGGAATTAATATTTTTAGATATTCCATAATTTGATCTTTAGTATATTTAGAATTATCACTTAACCATTCAACACCTAAGTTAATAACACCACCTAAATAGAATTTAGCAATTATATCACTAGGTATCTTTTTACTAATACTATCAGTTTTAATTTTATTTAAAATATCTTCATTAACAACACTTAGTAAAATATCCATCATAATACTATTACGGTTGTTAATCATGATAGAGCTATAAACATTTCTTTTGCTTTCAATATGATCTAAAAATAGTTCGATTAATTTTATATAGTATTCTCTAGTGTTTAGATTATTACTATTTTTATTAAGTTCATTAACAAATTCTTCTTTTAGATTACTAATAAAGTCTACTAGTAATTCATATTTATCTTCGTAGTGAGCGTAGAAAGTAGAACGATTAATCATGGCTTTAGAACAAATATCAGAGACTTTTATTTCTTCAAAAGTTTTATCTTTCATTAAATCTATTAAGGTTTGATAGAGTAAGTTTTTAGTCTTAACAACGCGTAAATCTTTTTTCTTTTCCATTTATATCACCACCTATATTATATGCATAAAAACCAACATATGTAAAGATAAATTACGTTTTGTTGGTTTTTATGTATACATATTTAATAAAATGTTGGAAAACATACACTTTACTAAATATGTTTGTGTTCAAAAAAATAAGTTTGTAATAAACTATCATAGTGGATGGAGGGAAAAATATGAATAAGGTTGCAGAAAAGATTTGCAAACACAAAAAAGTTATTTTGATTGTTTCAATTATACTTGCATTCTTTTCATTTATAGGAATGAAGTTAACTAAAATCAATTATGATATTTTAGTTTACTTACCAGAAGATATTGAAACAATTAAGGGTCAAAATATTTTAACTGATGATTTTAATATGGGATCGTATTCAGTTGCGATTATTGATAATATGAGCAGTAAAAATATTGTTGAACTAGAAAATAAAATAAAGAATGTTGAAGGGGTTAACGAGGTAGTATCTTTATATGATGTTATTGGAACAAGTATTCCATTTGAAATGTTACCAAATGAAGTAACATCAAAACTTCATAAAGATAATACAGATTTAATTCTTATAACATTTAAAGATGGTACTTCTAATGAAAAAACTATTAATGCAGTGGAAGAAATTAGAAGTATTACAAAAGATAGTTGTAAATTAAGTGGTATGAGTTCGATGGTTTTGGATACTATGAACTTATCTGAACAAGAAATAATGATATATATTATAATTGCTGTTATTTTATGTTTAACAGTTTTAGAGTTGTCATTAGATTCTTATTTAGCTCCAGTATTTTTACTTCTTAATATTGGATGTGCGATATTATTTAATTTAGGAACAAATTTATTTTTAGGACAGATTTCATACATAACTAAAGCTTTAGTTGCTGTATTACAACTAGGGGTTACTACTGACTTTTCTATTTTCTTGTATCATTCTTATGAAGATAAGAAAAAGAAATTTAAGGATAAAAATGAAGCTATGAGTGAAGCAATAGCAGAAACTTTTGTTTCTGTATTAGGTAGTTCTCTTACGACAGTTGCAGGATTCTTAGTTTTATGTGCGATGAAATTAACTTTAGGAAAAGACTTAGGTATTGTAATGGCTAAAGGAGTAATATTAGGCGTTATTACTGTTTTAACATTATTCCCAAGTTTACTTCTTATTTTTGATAAGGCTATTGAAAAAACAAAACATAAAAGTTTAAATTTAAATTTTACAAAATTTAATAAGTTTATTGTTAATAATCATATTATAATTTTTATTGTTTTCTTGATTTGTTTAGTACCAGCCTATCTAGGTTATAAAAAAGTAGATGTATACTACAAGATAGATAGATCACTTCCAGATACTTTAGAAAGTATTAGTGCAAATGCAGAATTAAAAGAAAAATATAATATCGTTAGTCCAGAAATGATTATTGTTGATAGCAAAATGAAAACAAATGATATTGTTAACATGGTAAATGAATTAAAGGGTGTTGATGGTGTTGATTTTGTTTTATCATTTGATGAATTAAAAGAATATGGTGTAACAGAAAATATGTTACCATCAAAATTATTAAGTACGTTTAAAAATGATAAATATGAAATGCTACTTTTAAATTCAACATATGAAGTTGCTAGTGATGAACTCAATAGTCAAATAGAAACAATTAATAATATTGTAAAAAAATACGATGAAAATATAATTGTTGCTGGTGAAGGACCTCTTATGAAAGATTTAATTAACATAAGTGATACTGATTTTACAAATGTTAATTTCGCATCTATTATCTGCGTTTTAGCAATCCTACTTATTGTTTTAAAGAGTCTATCTTTACCATTCTTACTTACATTAACAATTGAGTCAGCAATTATTATTAATATGTCATTCTCATACTTTGGTGGAGTAACATTACCATTTGTCGCACCAATTGTTCTTGGTACTATTCAATTAGGAGCAACAATTGATTATGCAATATTACTTACTTCATCATATTTGAAAAATAGAAAAGATAATTTAAAACCAAAAGAAGCAATGCTTAAAACTTTAAATTATAATGGTAAATCAGTTTTAATTAGTGGTCTTTGTTTCTTTGCTGCAACATTTGGTGTTGGTGTATATTCAAAACTAGAAATGGTAGGAAGTCTATGTGCATTAATATCTAGAGGTGCGATTGTTAGTATGCTTGTGGTAATTATGGTATTACCATCAGTCTTACTTATTTTTGATAAATTAATTACAAAAACAACGAAGGAAAGTAAAAATATGAAAAATACATTAAAAAAAGTAACGGCTTCAATGCTTGTTATAACACTATTATCAACTAGTTTTCCTGTTTATGCTTTAACTAAAAATGAAACTGTATATGGAAAATTAGAATCAGATGGTAAAGTAAAAAATGTTTATGTTAATGAACAATTAATCAATAGTGAAAAAGAAAGTACTATTGAAGACTATACTGATTTAAAAGATATTTTAAATATTAATGGTAATGAAAAGTTTACTATTGATAATAATAAAATAGTTTGGAATGCAGAAGGTAATGATATTTTATACCAAGGTAAATATGAAAATAATTTACCTATCGATGTTTCTATTAAATATTCATTAGATGGAAAAGAAATGAATTTAGATGATATGTTAGGATTATCTGGTAAAGTATCTATTACAGTAAGTTATAAAAATAATGACAAACATATTGTTCGTGTTAATGGAAAATCAGAAACTTTATATACACCATTTGTAGTTATGTTTGGTACAGTTTTAGATAATGAAACTAATAGTAATATAAGTGTTACTAATGGTAAAGTTACATCTAATGGTACTAAGAGTATCATAGCCGCACTTGCTACACCAGGACTATATGAAAGCCTAAATTTACAAGAGTTAAAAGATATGAACCAAATAACAATTAGTTTTGATACAACATCTTTTGAACTTAAATCAATGTATTCTGTTGTTACTCCAAAACTAATTAGTAATGATGATTTAAAAGTTTTTGATAAATTAGACACTCTTTATAAAAAAGCTGATGAGCTTGGAGAAAGTATGGATTTAATTAATAATGGTTCTCTTAAGTTAAAAGATGGATCTAACGAATTAAAAACCACTTTAAAAAATTCTATTAGCGCTCTTCAAAAAAATAATGGCGATGTTCTTTCGGATGAACAATTAAATACTATTAAAAGTGAGGCAACATCAATTGTAAAAGGTAAATTTACAGATGAATATAAAAATAGTATTGCTGCAGAGGCATGGTCTACTGTTTCTGGTATGTTAAATCCAAGTAGTGCTACGGCACAATCTATTGGAACGGAAGCTGTTACTAAAGCTTTAACTGAATATGTAAATAGTTTGACAGATCCTGCTTTAGTTCAAGTGGCAGGAGGATGTATTCAAGGTGTAATTCCTGCAAGTGATAGTCGTTGTAATGAAGTTAATTTAATTAAAAAATATGCATCTATCTCGGCATCTTCAGCTGCAACATCTACTGCTAAAATAGTTTCAGAAGAAGTTGCTAAACAAGTATCAGAACAAACTGCTATAAAAACAGCAGAAGAACTTGCTCCAAATCTAGCCAGCAAAGTTGCTAATACGGTAAGAGATGAATCATTAAAAACAATTACTACCGCTTTAAATAAATTATATGGTGGAGTAGAAGAACTTGATAATGGTATTAATGAATTAAATAATGGTATAACTAAATTCAATTATGAAGGTATAAAAGTTCTTACTAATTTAGTTACTAATAATGTAAAAAGCATGAGTGAAAAAGTAAAAGCTTTAACTAAATTGGGTAATGAATACAAAACAGTTAATAGTACTAATACTATTGAAGATAGTGAAACTAAATTAATTTTAGTTATTGATGGTAAGAAAAAAGAAGTAGTTGAAAATAATACAACTGTTGAAGTTACTAAAACAACATTTTGGGATAGAGTAAAAAATTTATTTACTAAATAAAAGCAGATTTTCTGCTTTTTTTGTATAAAGTATACTAAATAGTTTCACTATATAATGGGAGGGATAAAATGAATATAGAATATAATGAAGTACCTAACATTATTAGTGGTAAAGATTTAGATTATTTAAGTGATATGTTTAATTGGAATTATGGAGCGTATAAATCTTCATATAATGCTAGTAATAATGTAGAAGATGTAGAAATAAAAGATATTTTAGTACGTGCTAGCAATATATTTTATAATGATATGAATAGGGTGTTAAATATTTTAAATAATGGAGGATCTAATGAATAATAGTGAAATTAAAAATTCAAAGGTAAATGTTCCATCTGGGAAAAATTTAAATGATAAGGATTATATTAATTGTTTACTTAGTACATTAAAAGAATTAAATAAAAATTATGTAGTTGGACTTACAGAAGCAAGTAATGAACACTTATATCAAGAATATAAAAATATGTTTGAAGAATATTCTAAGATGCAAAGAGAAGTATATGAATTAATGTTTAAAAAAGGATGGTATACTTTAGAAAAAGCTGAGACAAATAAAATTAATAATAAATTTCAAACATTAAATCAAGAATTAACAGAATTAAATGGATAAGACTTTAGTTTTATTAATAGGGTCTTTATTTTGTTAACACTCTGAGAATCATAGAAATAATTTTCTATGATTTTTTTGTTATTAAAAGTAAATAAGAAAATTATGTGGAATTATATAAGTGAGGGTGTTAAATATGAATAAAATAAAAGAATATATTGAAAAGATATTTGAAGAAATAAAACTTATAGATGAAAAAGAAAATAAAAAATCATGAGTTCTTAAGTTAAATTATAAATTTATATTTTGTTCACAGTCTAGATAAAAATAATTTACTTCTTTATTATTTTTTCATAATTTATATTGAGGAGGAATAAACGTGAATAATTATGAAAAAATTATGGAAAAAATAAAACGAGATCAAAGGTGTAGGCCTAAAAATTGTCCTGGGCCCACAGGACCACAAGGTCCTCAGGGAATACCTGGTATTCAAGGACCACAAGGTGAAATAGGTCCACAGGGAATACCTGGTAAGAGTGTTTCGATTCTAGGGGAATATAAAACTTATGAAGAGTTAATAAAAAATCATCCTACAGGTAATGTTAATGATTCGTATTTAGTAAATGGTGATTTATACGTTTGGACAGAAAATGATGGCAAGTGGAATAATGTTGGAAGAATAGCTGGACCAACAGGACCTAAAGGTGATATTGGACCAAAGGGAGAAAAAGGTGAAGATGGACCAACGGTATTACGTTCAGCTTATTTGGTTACTTTTAATGATGGAAAAGCTAAAGATGGAATAGAAGTTCCGAGGAATACTAATTTATCAATAACTAGAAAAGAGTTGGATGTTACTGATTTAGTGTCACTAAATACTGATAATACTATTAAGTTTAATGTTCCTGGATATTATAAAGTATCTTTTGTTGTATCAGCAACTATAAAAAATGAGAGTAATAAGTTTAATCCAGATACCGATTTTATAACTTTGGGATTTAAGCAAAAAGATACAGACTTAATTTATGTAGGAGCAAGCAAGTGGGTAAATAGTGAGTTGGGAACGCAAATTCTTGGGCATGGTATTGTGGCAGTAACTAATATCAATAATTTATATGAACTTACTAATTTAGGCAGTAAGACAATTTATTTAAAAGCTCCAGATTTAAATAATATTATGTCATCTTCTTATTTTACTAATTCATTATTAACTATTGTTATCGATTATTTAGGGATAAAACAAGTTTAAGGATAAGGTGTTTGATGAAAATAATAAATAATAAAAGAGTTCAGGTGTTTACAAGTGAAGAATTGAGTAATGTTTTAAAGATGGATAATGGTTATGATTATATATATTTAGGTAATAGTATAGTTTTAGATAATGGAATTTCTATAAATGAAAACAAAATAAAAATTACAATAGATGGAACTTATGAAGGTTTTAGATATAAACTTACAGGGATAAATAGTACTGATATATCTGATACGATTATAGTTAGTGAAAATAATAAGGAAGTAATAATAAAAAATATGGATATTGAGAGTACTAATACTTATGGTGTAGTTTATGTTCCGTTAGATAGAAACTATTCTGATGTAGTTGTAACATATGAAAATATTAAATTTAATGGAACTGAATTGTCATATAATCCTTATGGCACTACTAAAATAATAGATTCAACTATTACAATTGAAACAACTAATAATGTTGATCCACAAGAAGTTTGTGATTCTGATAGAGTTATTCTTGGCGGTAATACTACTATATCAAGTGGTTCCACTTCTACTCAATTATTTTATTTTCGAAATGATACCATAAATCCTTCAGTAATATTTTTATGTAAAAGTAAAGTCACTTTATCAACGCCTACCCAAGCTTTTATGAATGGAACCAATAAACTTAATTTTACTATTTTACATGATACAGAAGTTGATTTAACGACTGGTAATGGTTTTGCAGCTTATACTACTCATGGTGCTAATAATGTATTGATTGAAGAAAGAGCTAGTTTAAAATTTATAGAGAACAATCATCAAAGAGTACCAATGTGGTCAGTATTTGGGAATTTTATTATGAAAGAAGGCGCTAAATTACAGCTTATTAATTCCTTTGATAATACACCAAGTGATAATTATAATATTCACTTTAAAGGAAATAATCAACAATTAATTTTGAATAATCCCAAGGTGGTAGCTATATATACTAAGAATGCTAATGTTATTTATACTAATAATCCATTAATATTTAAGATTAGTTGTAGCAGAATTAATATGTGGAAGGATTCAACATCTTTAGTAAATGCTGGAGGTATATACGATTTACCAGATTATTATTGGTATAAAGAAAAAGAATTAGTAAAATTTGAAGGGACTTTAACATCTAAAGAAACAACTATTACTAATCATAATCTTACAGAAGATGAGTTAAACAAATTATTTGAATTAAGTAATTTTTCATTCCAGTCTAAGAAACAATTCTCAATTGGTAATATAATCACTAATATACATGCCATTAGTAGTACAAAAAATAAAATAAGTGGGCATACGGCTAGTTTTGCGGAAGTACTAATAAAATATAATGATGTTTTAGAAATAGTTAGTGCAAATGGTGAGGGATTGTTTGAACATATACCTACTAGTCTTATTTCAGATAACACTGAAATAGAAATAATCTCTAATATTCCAAGTAGTTTTATTTATGAAACAAGAAAAATAATAGTACCTTATAGTGGGGAATTATCTTTGATGGAAACAGATACAACAATAGTTTTTTCTTTAACATCTATTTCTAGTAATCCTCTTATTTTAGCTAAAAATAAGAATTTATTACTTAAAATAGTTGATAGTAGGATAAATAGTTCTAATTGGAAAGTATACGCTTCAATAAGTGGACCATTAACATCACAAAAGGGATATATTTTAAATGATGCCTTAATATTTAAAACATTTGACGATGCTGATATTGTGTTAACAAAAGAACCACAACTTATTTATACTGGAAATGCTAACAATGGAGAAGCGTTAAGAACTGTCATTACTTATTCAAATGATAAGGGTCCATTACTAGATCTTTCTAACAACTTTTTAGAAGCAAATGAAGAGTATTTTACAAATGTATATTTCAAAATTGAGGAGTAATAAATGGTGTTAAGTAAAATAGATACGGAGTATAATTACTCTTTTTTTCTTTTTTGATTATAAATGTTTATACAAATTTCTATATATAACATAAATTATAATAAAGAAATTATGATATATATATAATTTAATAGAAGGGAAAGTGCTTATGAATAATTGTATTTGTGATAATGACTATGAAAGAATAAAAAAGAAGATAGAAGAGGAAAATAAAAGATGCAAGTACTATTATATACAAGGACCCAAAGGGGAAAAGGGGGATTCTGGTGAACAGGGACCGAAGGGTGAAGATGGTGCTGCTACAATTGAAGTTAGTGATACAGTAACTGGTGAACCTAATACCGAAGCGATGGTTGAGAATATTGGTACTAACAAGAATGCTATTTTAAAGTTTAAAATACCTAGAGGAATGGATGGAGTTTCAGGAGATAAAATTGTTATTGGTAAGACACAGACGTTGGATGCTAATGCTAGAGCAAAAGTTGTAGATACTCAAATTGGAAATATTCACACTTTGGATTTTTATATACCTCAAGGTTTTGATGGTGCAGATGGAAAACAAGGACCTCAAGGAGAAAAGGGAATACAAGGTATTCAAGGCGTTCAGGGAATTCAAGGACTTCAAGGAATCCCGGGAATACAGGGACCTAAAGGAGAGGATGGAAAGAGTGAAAGGATTGTTGTTACTAATACTGAGACAATAGATTCAGGAAAGGTTGCTGAAGTAAAAGACAATTTTGATGGTAATACTCATAATTTGACTTTTCTTATTCCTAAAGGTGATAAAGGAGATATAGGTCTGCGAGGAGAAATGGGACCTATTGGTCCGCAAGGACCTAGTGGTTCTGCTTTACTTGATGCTTATGCAAGTATTTATGAAGATAATGGAAATTCTTATTCTTTGACGCCAAATGTGCCAAATCAAGTTGAATTAGGTAAAACTTCACAAAATAAAAATGTGGATACTTCATTTACAAATTCAATTAAAATTCAAAATGATGGTATATATAAGATAGATTATTTTTTTTCAGCGGTATCATCGGCTACTGCTGATATATCAGTTGAAGCGAGAAAAGGTAATGTAACTATAGCAGGTACAAAAATTACTAGAAAAGCAAGTAGTCAAGAATATATTGCTTTTGTTGGTAGTATAATTGTAAATTTAGATAAAGATGATATTGTTGATTTAGGCGTTTCATCATCGGCTACTGTCACACTTACACCCGGTGATGAAACTGTTTCTTATTTAAATATAATGAAAATTGATTAATAAGAAAAATCATATTACAAGAAAAGGAGGATTAAGGGTGGATAATAATTGTAATTGTGATGACTATGAAAGAATTAAGAAAAGAATAGAGGATGAACAAAAAAAATATAAATTTTGTTATATCCAGGGTCCAACAGGTCCTAAAGGAAGTAAAGGAGAAAGAGGTGATGTTGGTCCTGCAACAATAAATGTAGGGTTAACAACAACTATTGATGAAGGATTGGAAGCTAATGTTAGCAATGTGGGGACTAAAGATGATGTTATACTAAATTTTGAAATACCTAGAGGTATGAAGGGTGACAAAGGTGAACAAGGAATACCAGGAATTCAAGGAATAAAAGGAGAAAAAGGAGATATTGGGCCTCAGGGAATAAAAGGTGAAAGAGGAGAACAGGGACCATCAACTATTAAAATAGGTAAGACAGAGACACTAGAACCTGATATAGAAGCACAAGTTACTAATATTGGAACACCTACAGATGTTATATTGGATTTTAAAATACCAAAAGGAGAAAAAGGAGATAAAGGAGATATTGGACCTAGAGGTTTACCAGGAGAGATAGGGAGAACAGAACATATAGCCATAGATGAAACAGAAACACTAGAACCTGGAGAACCTGCTCAAGTGATGGATACTTTTGAAAATTGGGTTCATCATTTATCATTTTTAATACCAAAAGGAGAAAAGGGGGACGCTGGAGCGAAAGGTGATCAAGGTTCTCCTGGAACACCATTTGTTTCTTCTTATGGGATTAGATATGCGATGACAGATACGCAACTTGCATTAAATCAAGCAACAGATACTATAATTCCATTACCAGAAAAAGGAGTTTCTTTTTTTACAGAATATCCAGATGACAATTCTATTAAAATCAAGGAAACTGGAACTTACTTAGTATCATATTTATTATGTGGAGCTACTAGTGAAGAATGTGCGTTAACTATGTCGGTTAGAGCAAACAATTTATTACAACCAGCCACAAGTGTAACAAAGGAATTTCAAGCACAAATAATTGGTTGTATAAGTGGATCAACTATTGTATCACTCCAAGAAAATGATTTAGTTACTCTTAATGTAAAATCTTCTATGACTATTAATATAAGATTTAATGGTAGTACTAATGCTATGTTAAGTGTTATTAAAATACACTAGGAATAGAATAAATCTATTCTTTTTTTCTTTTTTATTATAAATTAATTAAGTAGTTTCACGTATAGAACATAATTTATAGTAAAGGAAGTGATAATATAAAAATAATTGATGATAATACAGTTGTAGTAACAACAAGTGATGAATTAAAAACTGCAATAAGCGAAGATAATGGGTATACTTATATTTATTTAGAAAACGATATTATGATTACTAGTGGCTTTACAATAAATAGAAATAAAGAAAAAATAATTGTTGATGGAACATATAATGGGAATAAGACTACATATACTAATAATTTAAGTGAAGCTATAGATGTAATAAATGTTAATCCAACAAATAAAAAAGTTATTTTTAAGAACATGAATATAGTAAGTTCACATTCTTATGGAGTTATTTATGTCCCATCCCATCCTAATTATTCTAATGTAGTTATCGAATATAATAATATTAATTTTAATGGAATAGAACTTTCTCGTAATTACTATGGAGTAACTAAGATTGTGAATTCTGTTATTGAGGTAAAGGAAATAAACGGAGTTCAACCTCAACGCGTTTGTGATTCAAACAGAATTATAGTAGATGGAAAAACAACTATCAATAGTACTTCCCCAACAAACACTATTTTTTTTCTTAATGATGTTATACCATCATACCTTAAAATTATGCCCGATAGCATAGTTAGTATAACAACAAATAAAGAATTGATGAATGGTACAAATAGGTTTGATTTAATAGTAGGTCATGGTTCAGAATTTCTTTTAACAACAGGAAATGGTTTTGCAATAACAACAACTCACGGAGCAAGAAATGTTGTGATAGAAGAAATGGCTAATTTTACTTTTATTGAAAAAGGACATCAAAGGGTTCCTATGTGGAATATATTTGGAGACTTTGTTGTAAAAGAAGGAGCAAGTGTATCAATATTAAATACCTATATGAGTACTCCTACAGATAATTATAATATATATTTTAAAGGAACAAATCAAAAATTTATTCTGGATAATCCGAAATATATAAATATTTATACTAAAAATGCAAATGTACTATATACAAACAATGATGTTCAATTTTCTTTTAAATTTAATAGAATAAATATGTGGTTAGAAGCTATAGACTATCTTAATGCTTATACTATAGATAATAAGCCAGATTTTTATTGGTATAAAGAAAATATCTGTACTGAAATTAATGGAACAATAACTAAAGATTCAACAATAATTACTTCGCACAATTTTACTTCAGAAGAATTAAATTCATTGTTTGATATAACTAATTTTACTTTTCAGAAGAAAAAAATGTTAACTGTAGGAATGGTAAAAATTAATATTCATCCCATTATAGATACAGTAAATGTTTTATCGGGTCACACTATTGGTTATGCAGATGTAGAAATAGAATATAATACGAAAACATTAACTGCGAAAGCTGATGAAAATGGCTTATTTGAATTTAATTTAGATAATATAATACCAAATGATACCACGGTTAAATTAACTACATATTTAAATGGATGTTTTACAGAAAGAAAGATTATAGTACCATTTTATGGTGAATTAACACTTTTACAAGTTACTGAAAATATCCCTTTTTCACAAAACAAAATCTCGCAAAAACCACTTATATTATCTAAAAAAAACCAAACTATCATAACTATAGTTGATAGTAGAATAAATCATACTAAATGGAAATTATTTGCTAATTTTATAAATCCGATGATAGAAAGATCTGGGATGATATTGATAGATTCGTTATTATTTAAAAAGTTTAATAATGAAATAATTAAATTAACAACGAATAAAAAGTTAGTATATGAAGCTAGTAATACCAGTGAAAATGTTGAAGTAAATAAAATAACTTTTTCTGTTGATAAAGGATTATTATTAAGTCCTAACAAAAATTTGCTTGAAGATGAAGATTATTCTACTTTAATAATTTGGACTTTAGAAGAATAAAGGGGTTGATTATGCAAAAAGATTATATATATATTAAATTAAGTGGTGGTGTGTGTCATAATTATAAGATTATATTAAAGAACAAATGTAATAATATTGTTTTTGATGGAATAACAGATAATCAAGGAAAGATTAGAATTCCTATACAAAATAATGAAGTATATCAATTATTTGTTTTATCTAATTTAGGAACTTCAATAATATCTTTAATAGGAAGAAAAAATAGTTTTTATAACATAAACATTAATAATAAAGAAAAACGTATAATTACAATATTATTAAATGATGCCAATTATCCAAATATAAAAATAAAAGGAGGTAAGATGATATTATGGCAAGACATACAATTCCAATAACTAACGGTAGAGGAAGTATAGAATTAGTTAATGGTAACTACAAAGCAAGTGCAACGGTAGAGGGGTATGATGAAACAACATTAACTCCCAACAATGTAACATTGGTAGAAGGAACTGATACCTATGCTTTTATGATTAGTGCTAAAGGGATTCTAACGCTTCATGTAACAGATACAGGGGATAAAATAACAGGAGTACAAGTAGTAGGTGCGAGATTTGTTAGAACTGATAGTACAGGTACTATTAAAACATCAGAAATTACAACCGATAGTGATGGTAATGCAATATTTAATAATGTTCCGTTTTCACCATCAGGAAATATAGAAATATATTATAAACAAATAGCTAGTGATGGAAGACATACATTTGATGATACTGTAAAAAAAGTTGTAATGGATAATGAAATAAAAACCGTTGAAATAGCTAATCCACAGGCTCCAATTAGGAACTTCACTTTAACAGATGCAAGTTTTCCTAGTATAGTAATAAAAGATGGTCAAATAATTCTTGAAGATAATTAAGAATACTAAAAAAGATTTGCAGTACAAGTTATATTGCAAATCTTTTTTATAAAATAAAGACATTATTTTGTTATTGTATTTATTCCTTTACAAGAGGATTAAAGTTTTCAATAGCATCAATTAATTTAGGATGTTCGATGATAAAGTGTATAGTTGGATTAGAATTTTTTGAGATAATTATATAATTGTTTTTTACAGTTGTTATAGTTATATTTTTAAACGTCTGATCATATATGTAATTCATTTTATAGTTGTTTTCTTCTTTAGAATAATTTTTTGTAAGATTTAGATGCTCTATATATTCTTTATAAGTATAATTAATTCTTTTATTAAAAAATAAATTATCTAATAAAAGTGATGGCTCATTGGATTTAAAATCATTTTCCTTAATTTTATAAATATAATCATTTACTATGTTCTTTTTCATAATATTTTTCATATATTTTAATTCATCATTTTTGTATTTAATTATTTTATTAGTATCTATTTTTGAAATATTATTTCTTTTTAAAATTTTCATTAATAATTCATCTGAAATTGTAAATAAAGGTAATGATGAAAGCAATCTTTTTCTATCACTAAATATATTTTCATCTTTTCTTAAAAACATTTCATATTCTTTTATATTATTTTCTCTAAAAATTTCCATTAATGGTTTAGCTTTTTTTAACATAAAATTAGCTTTTTCTTTATAAGCATTTATTTCCTTTTTATTCGTAGTTAAATAATATATTCCTTTGTTATGAAAGCCTTTAATACATTCCCCTGTTAAAGCTGTAACGCCTGAAACATAATTAAGATGATTATATATACTGTTTTTCAAATCTTTTAAATAGTAAGGGGATATTTGACCTGTCATATAAATTGGAATCCAACTTTCAAGTCCTAACATCATTTCATTAAATGGTCTATCTAAATTATGGATAATATTTAGATGATGTCCTTTTTTTAAACACATTGCTATTGCAAACATCCACTTTTTACCAAATTCAATATCTTCTGCCATATCTTCCATTGGCATATCGCTACACATAAAAATATCTTCTGTTGATTTAGATAAAACTGTTGATTTAAAGAAATTTAGCTCTCCTTCTTTCATTTCCTCTAAACCATAATAGTGTCTTGTTTTTGTTCTGTAAAAAGGTATCGTTGGAACTTTTAATTTATCAAATTTTATTACTTTGATGTAATCATCTAAATTGAAAGAATCAAGATTATATAAAAAATCCGATATTTGATTTTTAGTTGATACAGTTTCACTTGTTAGCCATGAAAATAAAGTGTTATAGAATTTATTATTTGTTAAATCACTTTTTTTACATCCGATAATTATAGATAATTTATTTATATCTTCTGAACTTTTGTATTTAGAATAAATATAGGAACATATTTTATTTGAAAAATCTATTGGATTTGAAGGCTTTGCTTTGCCATATCTAATTCTTGAAATATGTGAAGCATCAAAAATAATAAATTTTGACATTTCGTTAGTATTTATATTTAATGAAGTTATTAAGGTATTTAGATTATTACTAAACGTAGTATAATCAAAGTTATCACTCGGTAAAGTAGAATTAAAATCATTTATTATCTTGTCAAATGTATATTTATTTTTGCCATTTTTCTGTGCAATATTAAAAATAGCTGTCGTTAGTTTTTTCATTTGTTCACTATTCTTAATTGGAGTTCTATCACCACTTCGGTATCTGCTAATAACAGTTTCGGACAGATTGGAAACTTCCGATAATTTTTTTTGAGAACAATTTAATTCTTGTAAATACTTATTTAAAACTTCTTTAAAATTCATAACACATCATCCTTTAAAAGATATTATACTATAAATTAAAAGCATAATAAACTTCTTACCATCAAAAACAATGTTTTTAGTGGTAAAACTGTTGTTCTTTAGATTGCTTCAAATTATAATAATATAAAGAGAAACAATCTTTCATAAAAAAATTGGTATAGAAAGTGAATGAGTGAATTTCAATAAAAAAGAGATGTAAGAAAAATTATAAGAGGAGAGTGATTTTATGGAAATTAAAAAGTTAAATGGTTCACAAAAAAAATTATTAATAGTTGGTGTAGCTGTATTTATGGTTGTGTTAGGTTCTGTTTTATTTGTTAAAGATGGTAGTAAAGGAATATTTTATAATCCTGATGCAAACATAAAAATAGTTAAATCGGAAGCTAGTAAAATAGAATTTGAAGATTATAAAACAAATGAGTTTTCAATCAAAAAACCAAAAGGATGGAAAGTTGACACATTAGGTGATTATATTCATTACACCATTAAAATATATGATCCTAATAATCCGATATACCAATTTTTCTTAAATATGAAAACGGAAGGTTATAATAAATCAGAAGATGCAAAAAGATGGCAACAAAAATATTATCCAAATAATCCATTTGCGAAAACTAGTGTAATAGAAACTAAAGATACTGAAGGATTTTATAAAATATTTAATGATTTAGGTACTTTAAATAATACAGCTTCATTTACTTTTCCAACCTTAACTGATTTTACAGTAAGTGAAAATTTAGGTAAAGGGGTCTTGGGGGGAGACATGTTAAGGGCAACATTTAAAGATGAAAGAGGTAAAGAAGGAGAAGGAATATTTACAGCTTACGTATATGATGCTGGGTCATATTATGTCCCTGAAAATATAATCTCAGGGAAACAAATTGATATATATTTCTTAAATGTATATGACACAATTTTTATTACAGCACCAAAAGATGAATTTATTGATTGGCAAGATACTTTAAATGTAATTTGTTCTTCCTTAAGCTTTACTGATGCTTTTATAAACGGGTTTAATAATCAACAAGATGCGACTATGAAGAACTTTCAACAAATTAGAGCGATAGGTAATCAAATAAGTGATGGAATAATGGATTCATGGAATAAGAGAAATACATCTTTTGATATAATGAGCCAAAAACAGAGTGATGCAACACTTGGTTATGAAAGAGTATATGATACTGAGACTAATGAAATATATAAAGCATATAATGGATTTACTGATGATTATGATGGCGAAAGATATAAAACTATAACAGATGATATGTATTCAAAAAAGACAAGTGGATTTATAGAAAGGTAGGTGCAAAATGAAGAATAAAAAAAAGATATATGCTGTTATAGGGCTTGCCATATTGATAGTTGCTATAGTTGTTATAATTGCTATAGTTGCTATTAAAAGCAATAAACCAATGCCAATAAATCATACTTCATCAGATAATTCAACACTAGCAAAAACAATACAGGAAGAATTAAAACAAAAGGATTCCAATAAAGAATATTTAAAATTAAAAGGTGGAGAATTTCTAACAGAAGATACTTCTTTTAGTAAATATTCTTTTATAAATAATAATTCTATATATGTTTTCAATCCAGAAAAATTAGATAGTGGTGAATTTGTTTATAAAAAAGTATATGATATAGATAAAAATATTAAGGTTATGAATATTGCTCCTAACGATGGAGCAGATATAAAGTTTTATGATTATAATGACAATATATACACATTACACGATGATAATACAGATAATAAAGTTAGAGATAGTTATGATATGTATTTAAATGCTAATTATAGTCTAAGTGATTATCTTAAATGGAAATATTCACCAGAGTTTCTTGGTAAAAAGATAGATTATGATTTTATGTCTAATTATGTATATGTAAAGGATAATGTTTTATATAGTAAAAACTATGGCAATGAAAAGTATCCTATTATTGAAAAAGTAAGTGGTAATTATGAAGGTGAGAAAATAATCAGAGTTTATAATGAAAGAATACTTAAAACTGACAAAGCTTATTATGAATTAATGAGTTACTTTGATACTGATTTAAATAAAACAGTTACTACTACAGTAAAAATTAATTTGTTAACTAAATATTATGATGAAGTATTAACATTTACCTATAAATATGTAATATTAAAAGATTATACGCTTATACCTATAAATGATATTATGGAAAATAGGGTAAGAGATTATCAATATGATTATTATTTAGGGGGATTTAACTATATGAATGAGGTTAGATATGAGGAATAATGAGAGGAGAATATTATGAAATTAAAAAAGACGTTATTTATGATGTTAATTGCAGTATTTAGTATTTTAGGAATAACAACAGTGAATGCTGCAACAATTACTGATGATGGTAAATATACATTAATATTAACTAGTTCAGAAGAAGATGTAAGTATTGATGGTAAAAGTGAAAAAGTTATAAGATTTAATGTTGCAGAAGGAGAAACAACAGTTAAATTATCTGATTTAACAAAAGAAATAGTACTTTTCAATGGAAAAACTGAATTTGCATATTGGGGAAGTTTTACAGGCGAAAAAGTTAGCGATGATATAGCAATAACTGATTTTAAGTGGAGTGGTGACTTAGGCGGTGAATCATATACAAATGGACTTACTCTTTATGCAAAATTTTCTGAGAAGCCATTACAAGGAACAGGCACATATTATATAACACTTGACTCATTTTCAGGCAAAGTAAATGGGCAAAGTATTATGAAATTAACAAGTAAAAGTACTGAATTTAAAACAGTTGATTTAACAAAATATATACCTGTAAGAGAAGGATTTACCTTTAATGGATGGGAGTTAGATGGAAAAATTGTAACTTCAATTGATTCTAGTTATTTTGCTAATCGTGATTGTATAACAATAACTGCTATATATACTCAAGATACCTTTAATGGTGATGGAATTGTATTAAAATTAAATGCAAATGGTGGTAAAATAGATGGTAAAGAATCTAATAGTTATGACTACATAGGTGGAAGTAATTCAGGAACAACTATGTCACTATTACCATATGCTCCAGTAAGAGAAGGTTATACTTTTAATGGCTGGAATACGAAAAAAGATGGTAGTGGAGAAAATTATAATTATGTTTACTGGAGATTTTGGGATATAGATGAAAAAACAGATAAAGAGTTTGAAAAAGATACTAAAATAAAAGAAGAAAACGGTTATGAAAGATATAAAAATATAACCTTATATGCTACTTGGACTAAAAATAATGAAATAAAAAACAATGGAGATGTAAAAGCAAGTGTTACATTTGAGAAAGAATTTGATAATGATTATGTATTAGATACTAAGAAAGTTGAAGTAAGCAAAAACTTATCTGCTAAAAATGTTAAATATATTGTTGATATTAATGTACTTGAAAATGGTGAAATAGTTAAAATTAACGATACTAAAATGAAAATAAGAATTAATTTACCAGAAGAATTAAAAGGATATAAAAAATATGAAGTAGTTTATATTAAAGATAATCAAATACAAGAAACTATACCAGCAACAATAGAAGATGGATATATAATATTTGAAACAACTCATTTAAGTGAATATGGAATAATTGCAACAGAAAAAAATGCTAACACAAATGTAGAGAATCCAAAAACTGGCGATAATATTGCACTTTATATTGTAACATCAATTGTTTCAATGATTGGAATTACAGGACTTGGATTATATGGTTATAAAAGAAAGCAAACAAATTAAAATTCAATAATAATAAATTTAAAAAATTTATCAAGAAACCACAAATGATTAATATTGTGTAGGATGATAATTGACAAAATACTGATTGATATAATGGTTAGAAGAGGTGCATATGCAAGAATTTGTACGGAAGTACAAATTCAGTGCTAGCTAGATACATGCTTTACCCTTATATTAAAATACAAAAAGAGGATTAAATTATTTTTATAATTTTTTTCTCTTTTTTGATATTATTTCAAGGGACGATTTTTTTATAAAAAACAAAAAGTTTTGATAGTTAGGTTGCGGACATAATTTGCCGTATGTTATAATAACAGTGCAGTAGTGATTGGAAGTATTTCCTACTTTAACGAGTCGTTAAGGGACTAAAATATTTACGACGATTAAATAGTAATATTCCAAAGGACTTACCTACACGTTGTGTAGTAGCTTCGCGTTACGTCCATTTCCATATTACAATATCGTTAGTACTGCATGTATAGGAGGTAGTAAAAATGTGGAAATACATGAGTGTAGAACAATGTAATAAGTTTTTGCTATCTCTTAACTTAATTAATTGTAAAGATGAAAAAAAGTATATAAAAACAATTTACTCTATTAGTAATAAAGTAGAAAAAAATTATAAAATATATAAAATAAAAAAACACAATGGTAAATATAGGACTATATATGAACCAAATCCAATATTAAAACAAATTCAAAAAAATATTTTAGTTAATATACTTAATAATAGATCTATATCAAAATATGCAAAAGCATATCATAAAGGATTTCAATTAAAAGATAATGCTATCCCACATGTTAACAAAAAGATGATTTTAAAATTAGACATTAAAGACTTCTTTGAAAATATATCTTTTTTGGATATTTATAATTCTTGTTTTCCTATAGAATACTTTCCTAAATCTGTTGGAATGCTTTTAACTTACTTATGTACTTATAATAATCATTTAACACAAGGTTCACCCACATCCGCATATATATCAAATTTAGTAATGAAAGAATTTGATGAAGAATTAGGAAAGTGGTGTAGCTTAAATAATATATCATATACGAGATATTCAGATGATATGACCTTTTCTGGTAATTTTAATCCTAGCGATTTAATAATTAAAGTTAGAAAAATGTTATATAAGTTAGATTTAGAGTTAAATGACAATAAAATACATATAGTGCATCAATCTTCTAACCAAAATGTTACCGGTATTGTAGTTAATGAAAAAGTTCAAGTGAGTAGAAAATATCGAGATAAGATTAGACAAGAAATATATTATATAAAGAAATATGGATTAGGTTCTCATTTAAAGAAAAGTAATATTGCTAGTGATGAATTAAAATATTTAAGTAAATTATATGGAAAAATCCTTTATGTTTTGCAAGTTAATGCTAATGACAAAGAGAATGTTGAATACAAATGTTTTGTTGAAACTCTAAAAAGACAATTTAAAAAGTGATACTCAAAATAGCCTTTTTATTTTACAAAAATATTAATTTTAAAAGCTTGATTAATAGTTTAGAAAATGTTAACATATAAAGCATATTAGGAGGAAAACGATGACAAAAAAAGAGAATGTGATTAACTATTATGTTTTGTGTAATAAATTAAAAAATGTTATTAGGACTGGCTGGAAAGATTGGAATGTACAAAGTGATAGAATAGAAAGTGTTGCAGAACATATCTTTGGTGTTCAAATGTTAGCACTTGCTATGTACTCTGAATATCAATATGATATTGATATTATGAAAGTTATATTCATGTTAGCCGTTCATGAACTTGGTGAAACTGTTATTGGTGATTTAACTCAATTTCAAATTTCTAAAGAAGATAAAGAAAAAATAGAACATGAAGCTGTACATAAAATATTATTAGATTTACTTGATGGAGAACAAATTGAAAAGTTATTTTTAGAATTTGATTCACATAGTACAAAAGAAGCAATGTTTGCTTATCAATGCGATAAATTAGAATGTGATTTACAAAGTAAATTATATGATGAAGAAGGTTGTGTTGATTTAAATAAACAAGATGGTAATGATACAATGAATAATTCAATTGTAAAAGAACTCCTTGATAGTGGTTGTTCTTGGTCAAATATGTGGCTTCAGTTTGGGCAAAAAATTTACCCATATGATGAAAATTTTAGAGCTGTATCAAATTATGCTTTAAATAACAATATAAGTAAAGGTAAACAAAAAAGCTTAAAATAATATTGGTTAAAATTATTTTAAACAAGAAAAATATATCTGTTTGGAGGTTCTTTTAAATAAAGAAGCGCCTTTTTTGTTTAAGAAAAATTATTATTTTTAAAAGCAATTTTTTTATAAAAAAACTTACGACACCATAATAGGTTCGTAAGTTGTATTCAAATGGAGCCAATGTCGTAGGTATCTACAACTTTTTTCCAATATACGAATTGATACACAAATATCAATCACTAATAACATTTTAGCACAAATTTTATTTAATGTCTCGTGAATTATGTAAAAATTTGGTAAAATAGGTTATATGAGGTGGGTATCTTGAAAAATTCAGTAGAAAATATTAAAAGTGTATTAGGTGAGATTATTTATTTTATAACAATCCGTTATATTGAAATTATATTATTAGCAGCTATATCATTTTTAATATTCATAATTTATAATTTTAGAATTAAAATAAAAAATAAAATCGGAATGATTTCTAAAAATATATATAAAATACAAATAAAAAATATACTTTATATTTCGATTATTAATATTTTATTTGCTGGAATGTTTGAACTATCAAGAAATACATTGCCAAATCTATTAAATATACATTTCAATTTCTTTGTTAATATAGATTATCTAACAATTTATTCTTGTATATTAGGTTTAGTATTACCATTGGCTATAATGTTAATAGAAAAGATAAACAATAAGTTAGATTATATTGTAGTTGAAACATATTTAAAAAATACTATGATGTTTCCATTTGTAATTTATTTTTGCGTCAATTTAGCTATATTGACCATTTTAAATGAGCAATATTATTTTATCTTTACTAGTATTATTTCAGTTGTTTTTATAGTTTTTATGTATTATAAGTCATTTAAACTACTATCTGATTTAAGATATGAAAAAGAGAAAATTGGCAAAACTAGATTTGAAATTGTTAATGATGATTTACAAGATCAAATAAAGCACTTTGATAATTCAAATATTATAAGTCAATACCTAAAATTTGGGATAAAGGTTGAAAGACTTGATTATATTAGTACTTATAATTTTAAGAAAATAAACATTTATCCTGTTCATGATTTAAGAAAAATAGAACAATACAATTATAAAATTATTGATAAAATCGTAAAAAAATTAAAAATTATTAATAAAGATTATATTGAAAAAAATGATTTAAATAACAATATAGATAAAAAGGAAGATATAAAACCTAATATAGTTATTGGATTACTTGATATAGGAGCTACAATTCAAAAAGATAGAAGTTGTATAACAATATATTACGATTATAAATTTACAAATGAGGTACAAAATATTGTTAATTTAATAACTGATAAAATATATATAACATCTGAAACTAATAATCATTTTTATATAAAAGCAAATTACGAATATTTACAAAATGATTGTATTAAAGCAATTAATGATTCGTCTTCTACTTTATTGTCAAATAGTTTAAACAAATATCTTGATATATATAAAGATTATATTAATGGTATTAGAACTAATATTGGAGATTATTCATATGATGTTGCATATGATCAAACTCACTCTATATATGAACTAAGAGCATATGAAATATTAAAATTGATAAAGGAAGATATTAGAGACTATATACAGGTTATTCTAAAACAAAATAATGGTTATTTGATGAATGAATTGATTAATTTTTTATATAGTATGATACTTTATTCATATACAAATAATGAATTATTGTCTATTCAATATATGCATAGTTTATACAATTATTTTAATTTTCAATCTATGAAATTAACTGATAATAAAGATGTTTATAGAAAAATAAAATTAGAATTATTTGAATTTATAGGAATAGTAGAATATGATATAAATTTGGATAATATGGAATTTTGCAAAAATGTGTTGTTAGTGTGTAATAAAACGATTAGTGCTGTTTTGTTCGAACTTAGCAAAGAAAATGACCAATACTTTTTCCAATACTTACGAAAAATATTTAAATTTATAAATGAAATAAATGAAAAATTAGAACAAATACAATATAGTGAAAATGAGTCTAATGTAAAAATGACGAAAATATATAAAGAAATATTAATCAACTACAATTGTAATTTTTTTGCAACCTTGTCTTATGTAGTGATTAATTGGGAAGAAAAAAATAAAGATGTATCAAGCATATTAAATTTTTATAAGAATTATGATATTGAAAAACTTACAAACATTTTGTTAGATACTATTGATAAAGATTATAATGATAAAACTTATTCTTGGGATTTATTAGACGATCATGATTTAGATGAATCAGATGGCATGTGGAATGTTAATACATCGCCATATTTGCAACATTTATATTGCTTGTTACTAAATAGAAGAGATAGTAATAGAATTCAATTACCACTAAGTTATCCATTAAGTACACATTCAGATACATTAATTAAGGAATTTGAAAAAATGGATAATAAAATTCTAGTTGATAAAATTAATAAGTTAGTTTTAGATGTTAATGATGAAGAAAAGAAATATATTAGAAGTACACCTATTAGCTTAGATAAAATCAACTTATTTAAAAGCAAATTCGTAGAGAATTATTATAAAAATGCAAAATTATATGAAATCTTAAATAGTACCAATAATATTATTAGAGTAAAAAAAAGAAAAAAGGGAGTAAATTATATTGGATTAAACAACATAGTGGATAAGACCTATTTTTTATCTAGAATGCCTAACGATAGAACTATTATATGGACAAATTTTGAGGAGGGATTTGCTGACGCATTTATACGAGGAGAAGAAGAAAAATACTCAAAACTTTTAGAAAAAAAATCCAAGACAGAAAATTTGAGTATATCTGATTATTTGAAAAGTAAGAATTTAATTCATAATAAGTATATAATTTTTGCTGACTATTCTGCTATTTGTAATATTCTACAATATTCCAATATTTCATATAATATTCCAGATAATATAAAATATAATGGATTAAAGTCTTCTCATTATTTTAAATATAATAATTATTATATCCCCATATTTTCAATAGATGGATTAAAAGAAGATTGCGTATATCTTTTCAATACAAATGAATTGGGATGTATGGAAAAATATTGTAATGATTTCGAGATTACTATAAAGGACTTTTATAATAATAAGGAATTATTGGAAGAGTTTATGAACACACAAGTGAATGGACTTGAATTAAGTGGTGATGAGAGAAAAAATCATTTATTGGAGTCTGTTAATCTTAATATTAATGAATATGTTAGATTTGATGATAAAAAAATGAATGGTATAAAATTTGTGAAATAAAATTATTAAGTTTTAGCAAGACTAAAAAAAATAGCATTTTAGCTATTTTTTCTTTTTTGTAATTTCAACCGCACCACTTATTTATAATTTAATTCTATATC
>OLGM01000494.1_pt1 | contig 24895 bp, 16 predicted proteins | sample 1606001 | NCBI WGS metagenome assembly OLGM01 (sample SAMN03283294) | human gut metagenome | biome: human-associated habitat; material: feces | host: Homo sapiens | place: Peru | collected 2012
AATTCAGGAGTCTGCTCCTGAATATTGAAGATAGATACGATTCCACACATAATATTTTTTCCTTTCTTTTACGGTTATTTTTAACTATTATTCTCTCTTATTCACCTTGGCATGTCCCAACGATTGTTTCAGAAGCAAACCAAGCAAAAACAAAGCTTAAAATTACTATTTGCTACGTTTCGTGTGCAAAATTACAACTTTTTGTTAGAATAAAGAAAAGGACAGTAGCATTTTGTCTTTACTTTATCACAACAATAACATATCAACACATATTAAATTAAAATATACGATAAATTGAAAAGAAAAATACACAATTTGATTACAATCTGTAAAATACAATCGATTTTAAGATAAATAAAGCGCTTCTAGAGCACATTTTACATCATATACGACCTTCTACCCCCATACCACAAAGAAATGCCGATAGCTCTTTGGCGGAACTATCGGCATTTAAAATAAAACTTAATCCTACCAACGTAAGATTATATCGTAAAACCTAAGAGCCTATTATGGCTGCAAAGTAAAACCTACTACCAGGTAAGCTTTTTCAGTGCTAGGATTAGCAGCTACCTGAGCGAAGACTGGAACAGAGAAAGAATCTGTAATCTTCAAATCCTTGGTAGCTTTCAGTGAAACATTGGTAACTGCAAAACCATTGGCATCACCATAGAAAGATGTTGCAAATGGAACTGCGCCTATACTTGCCGCCCAATCACAACCGCCCAACTTGAATGGGGCTGTAGCCTCAACATATGAAGAATAAGCACGGTCACCATCCTTATTTAATCCATCATGGCCTGCAAAGTTGGTGTACCAGTTCAAGGCAACTGGACCAAAGTCATAACCTACGTTTGCCTCAAACACATGAGAAGTTTCATGTGCCTTATAGGCGAAATACTTCTCGTTAGGAGAGTTGAACCAGTAATCGGTTACGCCGATATGGAAACCACCGGTTTCATAAGCCAAGGTAAGGTCAAACTCCTTAGTATCCTCTGGCTGAGAGATACCTACACTTCCCCAAGCCGTCAGAGACAAGCCCTTGTAACCAATACCGAGTGTTGGCTGCAAAGAGACTTCTCCAAGTGACTGACCACGCCAGTAATACTGGTTTACAACATCTGCAGCGATGGTAGTTTCAACCTTGTCCTGCGCAGAAGCAGCAGGAGCAAAAGCAACCAAACCGAGTACAAGAGCCCCCATCTTCTTTATATTAAAATTCTTCTTCATATTCTCTCTTTTTATGTGATACACTTTTGTTTTTAAAAGTTTCGGCAGCAAAGGTGCTGCAAATCGAAGACAATACAAAATAAATCGCGATTTATTTATATTGTAGAGATGCAGCGTACCTTACTCAATGGTACTAATAATAACTCTGCTCGCCAAAACTTCTGCTGAAAAATCTCTCTCGCTCGCTATATGAAAGTATCTTTAGTTGTAGCAACTTTCACCATGCTCGTAGATATCGAGACCTTCTTCCTCGATTCTCTTGTCAACACGGAGACCACAGATTTTCTTGATACCCCAGAAGAGGATAATACCTGTTACGGCTGCCCAAAGGTCGATACAGAGAATACCGAAGCACTGAGCACCAAAGAAGCCGAAGCCACCACCATAAAAGGCGCCACCATCAAGGGCGAAGAGACCGGTCATCAAGGTACCGAAGATACCGCATACACCATGTACTGAACTTGCACCTACAGGGTCATCAATATGAAGCTTTGTATCAATGAACTCGATAGAGAATACCAAGATGATACCTGCCAAGAGACCGATGATGGCAGAACCCAATGGACTAACCAAATCGCAACCAGCAGTAATGGCTACCAAACCAGCCAAGATACCATTCAATGTCAATGAGAATGATGGCTTGCCATACTTGATCCAAGATGTGAACATAGTACCCAAACCACCGCAGACTGCAGCCAAGTTGGTTGTCAGGAATACGTGACTGATAGCAACACGGTTAACCTCACCAGAAGCAGCGAGCTGAGAACCAGGGTTGAATCCGAACCATCCGAACCAGAGGATGAATACACCAAGGGCAGCAGCCATCAGATTGTGACCTGGGATAGCAGTACTCTTACCATTGCGATACTTACCAAGACGAGGACCTAAGCAGATAGCACCCACCAAGGCAAGTACACCACCAACACTATGTACGATGGCAGAACCAGCGAAATCATGGAAGGCTGCACCGAAGGTGTTCATCATGAACGAACCTGCCTCGCTGTTGCAAAGCCAACCGCCACCCCATGTCCAGTGGCCCTCTACAGGGTAGATAATCAATGAAATGAAGAATGAGTAAACGCAGTACATGGAGAACTTGGTACGTTCTGCCATAGCACCTGAAACGATGGTAGCACTAGTAGCGCAGAATACGGTTTCAAACATCAGGAAGCCTTCAGTAGGAAGACCGGCTGCATTTGTATAGAAAGACAAATCACCGAAGTTAGGCATACCGATGAAACCGGCGCCATCACTACCAAACATAAATCCGAAACCTACGAACCAGAAGAGAACGGAACCGATCATAAAATCGACAAAGTTCTTAAACAAGATATTCGCGGTGTTTTTACTACGGGTAAAGCCCGCCTCGCAGAGGGCAAATCCCGGCTGCATGAAAAAGACCAACATGGCTGCCAAGAGCATCCATACGGTATCTACTGAAATTCCTAAATCCTGTACACTCATAATCTTTTTACTGTTTAGTGTGTAGTGTTTAATGTTTAATTGGCATGCGCCCTCACTACACAAGATTCATAAAATTTTAAGAAAACGTTTAATGTTAGCCATCAAAGCCGTGCTTATGCTACCCATCTAAGTAAACATTAAACACTAATCACTATTTCTCCTGCTCAGCATTATAGAGAGCGATGTCGCCTCTTTCACCTGTACGGATTCTTACGGTATCCTCTACAGGAATTACAAAGATTCGCCCATCACCAATCTCGCCTGTACGGGCAGCCTTCTGGATGGCATTAATCGTTTTCTCTACGTTCTTGTCGCGCACGACAATATTCAGCAACACTCGCTCAATACTGCTGGTATCATACATGACACCACGATAGATTCGAGCCTGTCTCATCTTACCCTCTCCTCTTACATCGTAGTAAGAAAACCACTCGATGTCGGCGGCAAGCAAAGCTTCTTTTACATCCTCAAACTTAGTCTTACGGATGATTGCTTCAATCTTTTTCATGTTAATCACTCCTATTAATTAATTTACATTTTGTTTGTTTTCTGGTGCAAAGGTACGACATTTTGCTTAACATCCCACAATATTACTTACTTTTTGATGTTAATATTTTCATTTAATTATTATTTTGTGTAGTTCTTTTTAAAATACAGAACAAAATGAAAGCAAATTACACATTATTCGTTTCATTTTGAAACAAACAATAAAAAAACCGCTTGAAAGGCCCCAAAGACCCCTCAAGCGGCAAACCTAAAAACAATCTCTCAACCCTAAAACTAGGGTCACTTTATTATTTAAACTTAATCTTATACCCGTATTTCCGCATATATCTGAGTTTTATAACGGAAATTTTATTTTGCCTTTATTTTGAATGTAAATTCACAATCAGCAAAATGGAGACGATACTTCTCCATAGGCTTGGTCATCTAACTGTCGATGCAGCCCAATGGATACTGGCATTTCTGGATATGCAACTGCACGAGTCCCTTATCCACCAGTTCACCACTGTGTTGTCCCCATGCATGCGTCTTCTCGATACCAGAATCCAAATCCTCTACCAGATAAGGGATGGCACTGCACTCCATAGGTTCATACCCCTCGAAGATAATCCCCTTGCCGGTGGTTGGATTAAAGATAGAGAAATAGCGGATATCGGTATGGGTACCACTCTCCTGCGGACGGATATATGGATAATATTCATCCTTCACGTCAGACTCGTACTTGCCGATAAAAGCAGAAGAATGCCGATCTACGTAGTTCTCTTCAGGACCTCTACCATAATGCTTAGAGAAAGAAGCAGGCATCTGCAACTGCAGACCGAATCTGAACAAATCGGCAACCTGAACCTCCTTGTCGGTAGTCATTTTCTGGGTAACATTCACCTCGCCCGCAGCACTGATGTCATAGCGGAGCATCAGCTGAGCTTTCACATCAGGCATATCGAAGAGAGCTGTCAGCACCACATTGTCCTTACTCACATTTTTGTCGAAAGACTTCAGATTCATCTGCGGGTTCTTCCATACTCTCATCTCCTTCTGCAGAGATGCTCCATAGTCATTATCGGTAGGAGCACGCCAGAATTCCGGAGTCATACTCTCACGGAACTTCAACATCGGTTCACCATCTACATCGAGATAATCTATCATACCCGTCTTCTTGCCTATGGTAACAGACATTCTCTGTGCGCTGACCTTCACATAAGAGTTGGTTTCCTCCACCTCCATACTGTTTGTCTCCTGCACCTTACCCTTCTTGGTTGGCGCAGCAGCAACAGCAGGAACCGCCGGTTTGGCAAACTGATAATCGCTGATGATAAACTGCTGGCGAGCCATCACCTGGCCCTTGTCTACCAGCGGCTGTGTGCCATTGCTTGCAAAAGCAAAGTTAAGAACAATCTCCTCCTTTGCATGCTTCGATTCAGCCTCAGCCACCGCATACTTCAGTTCATCACTCTTGATCAGTTTGGTAGCCTGAGGAGCAATACCCTTTGTTTCAGGAATCTCTACTGTAGCCAGTTTCACACCATTGGCATAAACCATAGCTGTCAGGTTCAAGTCATCGATATTCTTGAAGAAGTTCTCGTTGTAAACCTTGAAAGCACCATTCACAGCATCCAGGTCCTTAATCCATACATTCTGATGATAGTACTGAATCTCGTAAGCATGAGGATTCAGACGGCGGTCTGGAGCAATGATACCATTACAGTTGAAGTTATAGTCACTTGCCGGATAGCGGCCGTAATCTCCACCATAAGTAAAGATTTCCTTACCGGTGACAGGACTCTTGTCACGAATGCCCTGATCTACGAAGTCCCAGATATAGCCACCCTGATACTTAGGATACTTACGGATGAGGTCCCAATATTCCTTGAAACCACCTTCCGAATTACCCATAGCATGAGCATATTCGCACTGGATGTATGGTTTAACACCATCACTCTTGCAATATTTCTCACTCTCCTCGTAGTCGATATACATCGGACAATAAATATCAGTCTTGCTGTCATAACCGCCACGCTCATACTGAACAGGACGGGTCTTGTCGAGCGCTTTCACCCAGTCATAGGTCTTTTCGAAGTTGATGCCGTAACCACACTCATTACCCAAACTCCATACGATGATAGAAGGGTGATTGATAAAACTTTTCACATTACCTTCATTGCGTTCGATGTGAGTCTGGAGATACTCAGGGAACTTAGCGAGTGATTTTTCCTCATATCCCATACCATGAGATTCGAGGTTAGCCTCAGCAGTAAGATACAGTCCGTATTCATCACAGAGTTCATACCAGCGAGGATCGTCAGGATAATGGCAGGTACGAACCGCATTGATGTTCAACTGTTTCATGATTCTGATATCCTGAATCATGCGCTCTACACTTACCACATATCCACCATCCGGATCTATCTCATGCCGGTTGGCACCCTTAATCAGTACAGGCTTGCCGTTCACCAGCAACTGGGCGTTCTTGATTTCCACATTGCGGAAGCCCACTTTCTGCGGAATCACCTCCGCTACCCCCGGCTTATTCTTCAGAGAGATGTATACCTTATATAAATAAGGTGTCTCAGCAGTCCAAGCCTTCACCTTCGGTACTTTGATTACACCCTGAGTTCCGGTAGCCGATGCTATTTGCTTGCCATCCTTATCGCACAAGGCAACAGTCACATTAGCCTTGCCGTCTTCACTATATCCCACATACTTGCCGTTCACCCAAAGGGTCAGGTTGCTGGTAGCCGAACCTACATGGAAATAGACATCCTTGCCCTTCCAGTCCTTAGGAAGTTCACAGCAAGGCGAGGCAAAGCGATACATTTGCTATATTTCTGATGCTCATATCTGTTTTTTTTATTTTCTGAAAAACATAGAGTTATCTACTGGTGTAAACTTCTGTTCGCTGTCCTTGCGCATTTCAATGCCGAGACTGCTCCACCATGAAGGCCAGCCGCCAACGATATTGCCGAGGAAAACCACCTTGAAAGGATGCAATCCCTTAGCCAATGCTACAGAAGTATCATGATTGGTACCAGCCTTCACATCCCCCTCGTTGCTGATCATGAGTTTGTTATCAATCCAAACCTGCTCCAGACGGGAAGAGAGATAATAGACACCATCCTCCGGAATATTGATGTAGCCCTCAGCGATGGCAGCATAATTATTGGCACCGCGCAAGGTAGCAGCATCATCCTTCTGCTGAATTTTCATCTGCTCTAAGCCCTCAATGTTTGCACACTCCCAGGCAGCATCAGCCCATTCCAGCTGGTCAACCTTCAGATAGTTGCCCTTAATGCGCTTCATCTGCAACCCAGGTTTTGCGCCCTCCACCTTAACAGCAGGAGCATAAGTCTGCTTCTCAACATCAATGGTTCTGATACGGCTCATCTTGCCTGAAGGCAATATGGTTGCTATCTTGATGATGGTGTTTCCACTCACCCTGATAGGCTCTGCATAAGCCGCAGAAGAAGGAGTTGGTGTACTTCCATCCAATGTATAAACCATCTTCATAGGACGCGAGGTGGTAAAGGTTACCGCAGTATCCCCAGTAATAACTACCTTATCGCAAGACCCGAAAGGCTGCTCAGGCAATGGGATATGATAACGGATATGGCGTTCGTCCAGACGAACACAGTTTGCATCCAGTCGGCGGCAGAAATCCTTGAAGTTTTTCCTGTTCACTGGCGACCATGCAATCTCAGAGAGAGCAATGGCACGAGGATACATCATATACTCCATCTTGGCATTGGAATACATATATTCCGACCAGTTGTTACACTGAACGCCCAAGATATGATGAGCCAGTCCCAACGCCTTGATGGTATCAGGTACCGGATTATAATTATAGGTAGAAGCCAGATATCTAGGAGGACTAGGAATGGTTACAGGCTCCACCTTGCTGTCGCCCTGATACCAGTCGAGATACATACCTTCGCTGCCCGGCGTCATGATGACATCATGCTTCTGCATGGCAGCCTCGATGCCTCCTTCCGTTCCACGCCATGACATCACGGTAGCATTCTCACTCAATCCGCCTTCCAGAATCTCGTCCCATCCGATAATCTTTCTGCCACGCTTCTCCAGCATTTTCTCTATGCGCTTGATAACGTAGCTCTGCAGTCTTTCCTCAGCCGAATGCTTTCCTTCTGCCTGCAAGCCCTCAGTCTGAATACGCTTCTGACAGGCAGGGCAGTTTTTCCAACTGGTCTTCGGACACTCGTCGCCACCGATATGGAAGTACTTACCTGGGAAGAGAGGAACAATCTCACTAAAGATGTCATCCAGGAAGCGGAACATATCTTCCTTGCCCGGACACATCACGATATCCTCTACACCCCAAACTGTTCTCACCGACCACTGCTCACCTTTGCATGAAAGATAAGGATAAGCAGAGATAGCTGCCATCATGTGACCAGGAAGGTCGATTTCCGGAATCACGGTAATATAGCGCTTGGCAGCATAATCCACTATTTCCTTAATCTGCTCCTGGGTATAGAAACCGCCATAAAGAGAGCCATCGCCCTCGGTACGGATACTGCCCACAGAAGTAAGTTTAGGATATTTCTTGATTTCGATACGCCAGCCCTGGTCTTCCGTCAGATGGAAGTGCATGGTGTTCACCTTGAACATAGACATCAGGTCCAGTTGCTTCTTCACATTCTCGACAGAAATGAAATGGCGGCATGGATCAAGATGGAATCCACGGTAGCCGAAGCGTGGAGCATCCTGGATATCACAGCATTGTGCTACCCATTTCACCCCATCCACCCGGGTTGCGCTCTCTATCTGGGCAGGGAGTAACTGCATGAAACTCTGCATACCGTAGAAGGCGCCCTTGGCGGTCTTCGCCTTGATAACAACCCCTTTGGCGGTTACGGTTAGGCGATAACCTTCCTCGGCAATTTTCAGCGAAGGAGAAATCTGTATAGAGATATTCCCCTTCTTTCCACCTACCGTTACCTCATAACCTGTAGAAGCCTTCAGTTTGTCTGCCATGTACTGGGCGATATTTCTGCCTTCAGCTGTCTGGTAAGCGATTACCACCTTCTGTGGCAATACGAACTCACCTTTCTGTACCTGAGTCTTCACCGGTATCGGGATAATATTAATATCGGCAGCAGATGCCGGAGAGGAGATACCACCCAGCATCGCTGCACAGGCTACAAACGAGCCTAATAAATGATTGAACTTTGTCATGACATTAAATATATTAATAAGGTATTACAATGGCTTGTACTCCACGAAAGCCTCCATGGCCTCATAGCATGCCAGACCCAACTGGTCGTAGAGCGATGCAGTAGCACGGTTACGGTCCTCGGCTCTCTGCCAGAACAGGCGCTCGTCGTTGCCCAAGAAAGGAGCACTCTCCATCTGTGACTGATGCTTGAGGATAGAGTTACGCTTTGCCCGCAACTCCTCAGGGCTCAATGGAACACACATTTCGATATTCTCAATCTCCCATTCTGCCCAGGCACCACGATACATCCAGATGCGACAGTCCTTCAACCATTCTGCACCCGCTTTCTTCTCTTCGTCGATAGCTGCCAGAACGGCATCGGTACACTTCTTGTGGGTTCCGTGAGGGTCAGCAAGGTCGCCGGCTACATAAATCTGATGCGGCTGCACCTTCTGCAACAGAGCTCTCACTATCTCTACATCCTTCTCGGTCATAGGCAACTTCTCTATCTTGCCGCTCTCATAGAATGGCAGGTCGAGGAAGTGGACATGGTCAAGCGGAATATTATTATAGGTACAAGCGGTACGAGCCTCACCACGGCGAATCAATCCCTTGATGGTCAGGATATCTCTTGTATCGAAGTCACTCTCCTTCTTCTTGGCAAAGAAGGTCTTGATTTCCTTATATTTATTAGAGATGATGCTGTCTTTTGAGTCTGCAAAAAGCTGATTGAAACCATTGATAAAGTGCATGAATCTTGTTACTTCCTCATCACCCACAGCAATGTTTCCTGATGTTTCGTAAGCTACATGCACATCGTGGTTCTGCTGTACCAGTCGACGGATGGTTCCTCCCATTGAGATAACATCATCATCTGGGTGTGGAGAGAACACGATAACCTTCTTAGGAAATGGAGTTGCACGCTCCGGACGATAGGTATCATCGGCATTCGGCTTACCACCTGGCCATCCGGTAATGGTATGCTGCAAATCATTGAAAATCTTGATATTGGCATTATAGGCAGAACCATAGAGAGCCAGAAGCTCGCTCAGTCCGTTCTCATTATAATCCTTATTGGTCAACTTCAGGATAGGCTTACCGAGTTTCTGGCAGAGCCATACCAGTGCAGAACGTACCAACTTGTCTGTCCATTCGCATGATGAAACCAACCAAGGGTGCTCAATGCGGGTAAGATGTGCAGCTGCGCTCAAATCCAATACTACCTGTGCGTCTGGGTGCGTCTGCAGGAAAGTAGCAGGCAGGGTGTCTGTAATGTTGCCCTCTATCACCTTTTGCATAATCTCAGACTTTTCGTCGCCCCATGCTGTGAGGAATATGGTCTTGGCTGTCAGGAGAGTACCTACACCCATCGTGAGTGAACATGGAGGAACCTGCTCCTTGGTCTTGAAGCTGTTTTCCATCTCCTCGCGTGACATATTGCCGATGAGGATGAGACGGGTGAGCGACTGGATGCTTGACCCCGGTTCGTTGGCTGCGATATTACCCATGCGGCCGATGCCGAGGATAGCTACGTCGAGACCGCCGAAGGTCTTGATGCGCTGCTCATAGAGGCGACAGGTGTCCTGTACAGCTTCCTGTGCGATGCTGCCATCGAGGGTGAAGATATTCTGTTCTGTAATATCCACGCGGTCGAGAAAATGCTCCTTGAGCTGGTTGATGCTGCGGATAGAACTGTCATTGCTGAGTGGGTAATACTCGTAGACATTGAATACCACTACATTGCGGAAGCTCAGATTCTTCTTCTCGTAGCGGCTTACCAATTCATCATATACAGGATTGACAGAGAGGCCTGTGCCCAATGCCATCACGTAGTACTTGCCTTCGTGCTGGGCAGTCTTAATGCCCTTCTCAATGGAATCGGCAATATGACTACAGCCTTCGCTTACAGACGCGAAGATATCGGTATGAATTTTCTCCATGTGGGAGATTTCAGAGTATTCCACGGTCGTTTTAGGCTTGTAGAATTCCACAGGTACCTTGTTGAGTACGATTTGTGAACTAAGATTTAATCTCATAACGTAATATATTTATGTAATGTAATATATATATTGATGATGTTGGAATTTTCTCGGTCGAGTGGTCTGTTAGATATTGTCCTTCTCGATGTCCTTGAAATAGCGGTAGGTGCCCACCTTCAACTCGTCTGTAGCCATTTCATCACAGATGATGATGCCGTGCTTGTGGAGCTGGAGTGCGCTGATGGTCCAAGCCTGTGTAACAGGACCTTCGATGGCAGCGTGGAGAGCCTGTGCTTTGTTGTGACCATTGCAGAGAATCATCACCTCTCTTGCATCCATCACGGTGCCTACACCTACGGTAAGAGCCAATGCAGGAACAGCCTCTGGATCGTTGCCGAAGAAGCGTGAGTTGGCGATGCGGGTGTCGGTGGTGAGAGTCTTCACACGGGTGCGTGAGGTGAGGGAAGAGTAAGGTTCATTGAAGGCGATGTGACCGTCAGGACCAATGCCGCCGATGAAGAGGTCGATACCGCCTGCATCCTTGATCTTCTGCTCGTAGCGCTCACACTCAGCCTCAAGGTCTTCTGCATTACCGTTGAGAATATTGATGTTCTCCTTAGGGCAATCGATGTGATCGAACAGATTCTTTGCCATGAATGAGTGGTAGCTCTCTGGATGAGTCTCTGGCAAACCTACGTATTCATCCATGTTGAAAGTAATGACGTGCTTGAATGAAACCTTGCCTTCCTTGACAGCCTCTATAAGCGCTGCATACATGCCCATTGGGGATGAACCGGTTGGTAAACCGAGTACGAATGGACGCTCTGCTGTTGGAGCAAACTTGTTGATTGTCTCTACTACGTGATTGGCAGCCCATCGTGACAGCTCATCATATTTTTTTTCAATAATTACGCGCATAGTCGTTAGTATTAATGATTTTTTTAACTATAAATAATGTATTTAACTGATTTATTGTTGTTGAATCAATTCTAATTTTGTCGCAGCAATGAACCCGATAGTCTCTCTGCCACAGCCGCATGTCTTCCGTCAAGATTCACCAACATGTGTCCCAACTCACCGGCAAAACCGTCACAACCATAAATCAACTGTCCGTTAGCCACGATAGCCGATCCTACGCCTGTTCCGAGGGTGAGTTCTGCAAAGTTTTTTCTTTATATTTATGATTTAAAAGCAGGTTTTACCTTTTTACAGAACAGTTACCTGTCTGCAACTTTCATCCTTTTTATTTCGTGTTCAAATCAACTCTAATAATCCCCGCAGACCGAAGTCCAGGTTTTAATTCACCTCCTACATAATATAAAGTTTTATCATGTAAGGCTACTTGTGCACCAGCCCGTGCCAACAAATGACTTTCTGCTACAGGAGTATTCCACTGTTCTGTGTTCAAATCATAAGCCAAAAGGCAATCGTTAAAACGATACCACGAGATATCTTTCTTAAGATAATTCTCCTTTGCTACAAGAGAATATTTTCCACTAATGGCATCCAAGAAGATTTCTTGATTGACCCCACCAGCACAGATCACTTTGGAAGTATTTGGAGAAGAATTCACAATCATAGCCGTAGCACCAGTCAAGGTTAGTTCCTTACCCTGCAAGTTTTTAGGTGATGTCAGCGATGTCCATCTTTTTGCAAAGAGATTATAACTCAAACCAGATGTGAACACAACGCTAGAATCACTATTTTCATAAAAACCTCCCCAAACATAGATAGTACCATTGTTGGCAGCACATACGGGCTGTACTCTAGGATAACCTGGCATTTGTTTTTCATATATCCACTTATTATTCTTTACCATATCCAGTCTGAGTAAGGAACTTGACGGATGTCCATCCTGATTACCACCAACGACAAAGAGTTGATTTCCCATGACTGTCACACCACTATTGTCCACTGTACATGGTAAAACTGGCAAAAAATGCATTATTGGTTTATCTGCTTTCTTATCCAGTTGGATACTTAATACGGTTCGCAAACTGTGTTCAGAATTGCACCCACCAATAAATATCAAACTGTCGTCTAAAGTTACTACTCCACCATAGGCTGCCGGTTCAGGTAAATTACCAATCATTTTCCAATTAAGAGAATCTACATTTTCCGCTATCTTTGCGGCATAGATACCTGAATAGTACTTTTTCTTACCAGGCTCCGGAAAATTACAGCCGCCTGCGACAATGAGGTAATCGCCAATGAAGCCAGCGTAGCAGGCCGAGACTCCTAGGTCATACCCGGCCTCCCCTGAGGGGAAGCCAGATATGAGTTTTATATTTGAGAATTGTGTTTCAATATTTGATTTCATCATACTACAACTATTTATAATTACCGCTATAGATAAAACTAAAAACGACGTAATACACTTCATTTTAAGATGAAATTAACTATATGTGCCACCTAATTTAATTATTATATCCCTCTGTCTGTTTCAAAAGACTATTCTCACCCAAAGAATTTTGATCAATAGGCCACAACAATCGTTTGGCGTTGGCTGAAGTATACTTAGTACAATATTCAGCACCCATCAAGCGAAGGTCATACCAACGTTTTCCCTCGAGTAAGAACTCACGGCAACGTTCTTTCAAGACAGCCTCAATAGGATTGGCATCACTACCCACAAACGGGTTGTTTGCATAAAAAGAGTTATCGGTATCATTTGGATAAGCCAGCTGATCTTTATGTTCTGCAAAATATTCCTTGCCGTATGCTCTTTCACGAACTGCATTGATTTCGGCTGAAGGATCTTCGTTTAACAGAATCTTTGTCTCTGCCAATAACAAAAGTGCATCTGCGTACCGATAGATAGGATAATCTTCAAGAAAACTACGATAAGAATTGCCAGGAAGAGATACGCCTATGAATTTATACTGAACCACTCCCACATACTGCAAACTACCATCAGCATTTTTTGTATAACAATCCTTCAAGCTATACTGTCGGCGAGTATCTCCTTCACGGAACAAGTCCTTATATAGCTTGGTGTTGAGTGGAATATATACTGCACCACTCATGTCACTCATCTCACTCTTGCTCATTTGGGTACCATCAGAAAGATAATAGTTTTCCATCATCATCTGATTCATCACAAGATTGTAACGCAAAGCATCATTAAACATATTATACTCATCTCTTCCATTATGAATAGCAAAGATGATTTCTTTATTCTCTTTATTATCAAAAGCGAATACCTGACGATAATTTTTCTCCAAGGCTACATCTGCCGTTTTTAAGCTTTCTAAAGCAGTCTTGGCTATTGTATAATCACTCTTACCACCATTCATCTGCTTACCGCTCCACAGATATACCTCACCCTTCAGTACCTCTGTAGCTGGATGAGACCAGTAGACTCTGCCATTGGTAAAACTCATGTCTGCACCATACGCATCCTCAGAAGCCTTGATGTCCTTTTTGATTTGTTCCATCACCTCCTGTGCAGAAGCCTCTGCCTTACCCATATTGCCGATGTCTACCTTGTTTCCTGTTGTGTAATCGAGCCAAAGCACCGCTTTACCATATGTTCTGAGCAGATGGAAATATAGATAAGCTCGCATACCATATGCCGCACCAAGATATGTTTTTTTTTGCGCCTCGTTCAACACATCTGTATTTTCTGTGTGTGAAATCATAAGGTTTATCTGGTTGATGATGGTATAAACCCCACCGAAATCAGTAACTTCTGGGGTTGTGGCATTGAGCGTATTATTGAATAAGTTATTGTAATGTACAGCCTCACCTGAGAATGGTGTACCGGCATAGAGGTTTGTACGCAATTCTCCCCATTCATAGAATTGGAAACTTTTTTCCCTGAACAAGCCTTGCAAACCTACATTGAAGGCTGCAAATTGAGCCTGATCCTTCCAGTACTTGCTATCGCTGATGCTACTTACTGGCTCCAAGTCCATGCAGCTTGTCAAAGACAAGGCTGCAAGGGCTGTAATAAATATATTTTTAATCTTCATGTTAAAGACGGTTTAGAATGTTACATTAAGTCCGAAAAGAAGGGTGAGAGGAGTTGGATAACGCCCCACGTCTACACCTTTATAATAGCTATCGAGTTTTGGCTCAGGAGAAGCTCCGTCATATCCAGTGATATAGAAGAGATTCTGTCCTGTGATATAAGCTGAAGCTTTGCTGATGCCGATATGAGTAAGCCACTTAGTTGGAATGTTCCAGTTAAGGGTTATCTCTCGCAGTGCAAGGTAATCTCCCTTTTCATACATTCTTGAACTATGGCCATCAATATCAGTGCCATCACTCTCACGACTCAGATTTTTCTTGTTCAACTGATCTGCGTATGAATAGGCAGGATAGTCTGAGTTTGGATTATCTTCGCTCCACATATCCTTTACTAAAGTAATGTTGTTAAACTGTCCCTGATACTGACCCATAGAACGAGCTTTCAGATGATTATAGATCGTATGTCCAAGAGCATAATCGAAACGTGCATAGAGAGATACGTTCTTATAGGCAAGCGTGGTAGAGAAACCACCTGTAACATTTGGGAAAATATTACCCAATACACTCTTGTCCAAAGAGTTGATTGTACCATCCTGGTTTACATCCTCCCAGCATACATCTCCTGGTTCGATAGGTTTCCATCCTGCACTTGTTGCATATGTCTTACCTGTGGCTGGATTGATTTCATTAGCAAGACCAGGACCATACAATTTTGCAACCTCATCGATACGCATGTTGGCATGAGCTTTTACATCATCCCAATCCTTGAAAATATGTTGCTGCTTATAACCAACGATGTCACCCAACTTACCACCTTCTGCGTAACCTCCTATCCATTTGGTTACCTGCTTGCCATTAGCATCTTTCTTTGTGCCATTTGCCACTTCGTAGCCATCAAGTTGATTGTTTGGCTTATCACTGTTAGGCAACTGCAAAATCTTATTGGCTACAGAAGTTAAATTGGCACTGATATCCCACCTGAATCCCTTAGGATTATTGAGAATATTAGCTCTTATTTCCATCTCAAATCCAGTATTGCGCAACTTACCGAGATTAGTCTTCATCGACATAAAACCAGTATATGCAGGCAAGTTGAGGTTGGTCAACAAATCATCTGTGGTGCGGTTATAATAATCGAGAATAAAAGCCAAGCGATTGTTCAAGAACCCCAAGTCAAGGCCGATTTCAAGAGAACGACTCTGCTCCCATCTCAAACCTGTATTCAGCAATGTAGAGTTGTAATAGGCAGTCTGCCCATTATAGGTTTTATCCTCTATCTGCTTATATACACCATAGATGGCAAAATCATCAATGCCATTCACGTTACCATTCACACCATAACTGATACGAGGTTTGATATTGGTGATGATATTGGAAATCTTAGAGTTTTTCCACCATTCCTCCTGAGTTACATTCCAACCTGCACTTACTCCAGGGAAGAAACCCCATCGATTATCCTTCAACTTTGAGATACCGTCATAACGTGCCGTAAAAGACAGCAGGTATTTCTGTTGATAATCATAATTGATGCGACCGAACAAGGACTCAATACGATAACGAGACTTGTAACTGTAAGTTTTACTTCTTGTGGCACCTGCGTTCAATGTAGGAATGTCATCTGTAGGCGAATTCTGAGTCTCTGCAGAGAAATCAAAAGTATTGTGATCGAAATACTCACCACCAATCATGGCATCCACATTATGATTTTCAGCAAAAGTATCTTTATAATTGAGTGTAGTATTTATCTGCACATTCGAAAATCTAGAAATTTCTGCCACTGCCGTTCTCACGTTGTTAGGGACATTTGAAGTTTGCGGCTGAAAACTCTTATCAAACTTTTCATTTTGATAGTCATAATGATAGAGTGATGCATTCGCACTCCAAGTGAGTTTCTTAGGAATGATATCCAAATCCCAACCCAAGTTATAAGTTGATTTGCGTGTACAGTTCTCACGTGTCAAACGAGAACGATAGTAATCTGGATTACCATCACTGGTACTCCAACCTGGTGCAGGAGATCCATCCTCCAAATATGGATTCCAAGTAGGGCGCTGTGAACGTGTGCGATAGAAAAACTCATATTCTCCAATCCAAAGTTCTGGTTTCTTTGCCCAACTATAAGTGGCACCTGCCTTCACATTCAAAATAGGCAACACTTTATAACTGGCATTCACGCTACCATTGAAACGCTGGTAACCTGTTCCACAAACCATACCATCCTCATCATAATAGCCTAAAGATGTGAAGAAAGTTCCTTTATCTGAACCACCAGCCACACTAACATAATGGTCTTGAGTGAGGGATACATCACGGAAGGAAGCATCGTCAAGTTCACCATTGTAATCTTTATAGATGAGGTCCTTGCCTGTCACAGGGTCTTTCATCTGTAACCAACCCTTTGACAGCAAATTTTTGTTGGTGTCATCAAGAAACTTGACATCACAAAGATTAGAATTGGTACCATAACCTGTTTGGTTTTCCAATTTGTTGGCACCAGAAACATTAGCATACCGCTGATACCCCAAGCGATTATAGTAGATGTAATCATGAGCATCTAACATGTCATAGCCCAAACGCGCAAAGTTCATACCGAGCTTACCCTTGTAGTTAACAGTAGCCTTACCTTGCTTGCCACTTTTCGTCTGTACGAGAATTACACCGCCATTGGCACGGGCACCATAGATAGCTGTAGATGCGGCATCCTTTAACACTTGAATTGATTCAATATCAGCAGGATTGATATCTCCCAAACTTTCACGAATGATGCCGTCAACAACAATCAAGGCACCATCTGAACCACCATTGATGCTGGCACCACCACGAAGGGTGATAGTCGGTTCAGAACCTGGCTGACCTGTAGTTTGGGTGACACGAAGACCAGTCACGCTACCTTGCAAGGCTGAACCCGCATTACTCACAGCTGCCGTCTCTAAAACGCGATTGTCCATCTTGGCGATAGCCGTAGTCAAAGTACCACGCTTTTGCTGACCACCATAACCTGTTACAACCACCTCTGCCAAGGTTTGCTTGCTTTCACTAAGTTTTACTTGAAGCGGCTGGCCGTCATACTTGATTTCCTGAGTATCGTAACCAATGTAGGATATCACAATGATGTCACCATTCTTCACTCCCGGCAAGGAAAATTTACCATCCAGGTCGGTTACAGTTCCGTTACTTGTACCCTTGATGATAACGGAGGCACCGATTACGGTTTCCCCAATTTCATCAACAACTACACCTGTGCAAGAGGCCGATTGCTGTGTGGCATTAACAGTAATGCCACTTGTACCTGCCAATGTTGGAGTTGCCCCCAAGCATCCCAGGGATACTGCCATTGCTAATTGTTTTAAATCTGATCTCATATTAGAGGTTTTTATGGTAATATAAAAAGATAATTCTTATTGTTATTTATACTGATTATTTGTAATCTGTTGTATACTCAACTTTACAAAACGAATATCATAGTAATCATCTGACTCTGTTTCAGGATGTCGGAAAGCATTTTCCTCCATGAGGAAAAGAATACTGCCATCCTTCGATTGAACCATGGTAGAATAGGCAGATGATGTGTCACTCACTTGGTAAGATCCCTCCCAGTCTTTTGCTATAACTTCTGGTGAGACATAATCTTTTGGAGACTCCAACACTTTATAGAAAATGCCTACATGAGAACGCTGAGGGCCTAATGGGATACTCTGCAGAAGAAGTTTTACCTTCTTGCCATTTTTATGGGCATCAGCCAACAGTATTTCTCCATTGCAAGCATTACTGCTGCCTGCTACTCCATTGTTTTCTTTATGGGATAGCACAGTATTTCCCCATATGCCAGTTGCCTTTTTCGGGTTTTCATACTTGTAAATGTTGAAAAGGCGACCGCTAGCAATACGACTACTTAGCAAGACATTCCCATCAGGCAACTCCTCAATCTTTGCCTCATCGCCCTTAGGGGCCGAATCAGCAACATTGTTACCCAACAAAAGCCAAGTTTCGCCGAAATTATCACTATATAGAACACGATTACCCCCACGTGTTGCTAAGACGGCATAGATACGATAGTATTTACCAACCTTAATCAAACGGCTTTGGCAGATTCTTCCACTTGCGAAGAATGCTTGCTGAACATCTGGCATCAAGTCATATATTTCCTTTGTTACATCAGTTCCTTTCCAAGTCTTTCCTTCATCATCACTATAATATCTGCCCATCATGAGAGGTTTCTTGCGATTACTTTCCCAGTAACTTATACCTCCTGAGGCACACATCATGAGAATTCTACCCGACTTTCTGTCCACCACTGTTGCGGCATCTCCATGGGCACAGTCAAAACTTGTTGGGATTCCATTCCCGCCTTTAGCCACTATCTTCTCTGTACTAGTCCAGTTCCGTCCGCAATCCTTACTTTCTTTCATTACTATATCCAGATGTCTGCCACCACCAATATCCTGGTTTTGGTAGCGATGATCTGTGAAAGCAATATACTTGCCGGATTTACATTCCACGATGGAAGGTATTCGATATTGTCCTTTTGCATTAGAAAAAACTGTGACTGATTGACCAAAGAGTGTCATTGGGAAACTGATGCCCAACACACTTAACAGCATAAAGACAGAAAAGTTTTTCTTACATATTATCATATCATTTATAGTTTACAAATTACTATTTAATATCTCTTGGCACAACGTGTATGCCTTTATCATCATTCTCGGAATGTGAAAAGGTCCCTTGAAGAGATTTCCTTTGGCAGGTTGTGCTACGGTGCCATCTCTGTGCAGATAGCCATACCATTCGCCAAACTCATTATCAGGGAAGTGGGCATAAGTCCACTCGCTGATGCGCTCATGACGATAGAGATATTTCTCGTCGCCTGTGGCCAGGAAGCTATAGAGACAAGCAATGATAGTTTCGGTCTGTGGCCACCAGAATTTCATATCCTGCGAATAGTCTTGTGATGGCAGGTTGCGGCAGTCACGGAAGTTGATAATACCACCATACTGCTTGTCCCACCCCCAGTCCCATGACCAGTCGAAAATGGTGAGAGCAGTGTCCAGAATGTCCTTATCCCATTCACGGTTCTTAGCTACGTCCATGAGGAACCATGAGGTTTCGATGCAGTGACCGGGATTGATGGTGCGCCCCATGCAAGTGTCTACAAACTCGCCATTTGGACCTACCGACTCGAGCAGCGCCTTAAATTCCGGGTGCATGAAATACTTGCGCAACTTGGCTATCGATTCATCAATCTGACGGTTGATGTTAGAATCTTCGATAACTTTGAGCAAACGTGAACCTACATTGATGAGAATCATTACAATGCTGTGTCCTTGCAAATCAACTGCTGGCTCATATTTTGGGGTTAGAAACCCCGGTGTCTCAAGAAAACGCTGTGTGTCCTTAAACAGATTAAGAGCTTTTTCTGCATATGTCTTGTCACCTGTAGCGAGCGCATATTCGGACATGGCGATGGTTGCAAACGTCTCGCTGAACACGTAACGACGCTTGCGTAGCGGCGTGCCGTCTTCTGTTACAGAGAAGAACATGTGACCATCAGTGTCGAAACAGTGACGCTCAATAAAATCGAGGGTGGATTTTGCAGCGTTGAGCCATTCTTGATTGTGCTCCACGTTGTTGTAAGCGTAGGCACAGATGAAGGCGAAGCGTCCCTGGAACCACACACTTTTAGTGGTATCAATCAAAGATCCGTCACGGTTAACACAAGTGTAGACACCGCCATGCTTGCGGTCAAGACCATGTTCCATCCAGAACGGCATGATATTCTCTATAAGATCTGTTTTATAGGATTCTGCCCATTGTTTGATATATTCCTTGATATTCATTATTATTGATTTTTGCTGATACTATTTAAAACTGATTGCAACGTTCAAAGAAGTGGATAGCTTCCAACTCTTTCTTCATAGCCTGCTCTTCCTCATCGGTCATGTTGCGGAATGGAGTACGATTTGGACCCAAATCGAAGCCCATCAGCTTCATGATACGCTTACCGCCTACGATGTTACCACGGTAGTGGCAGATAACGTTGATAACCTCCTGAGCAAAGTTCTGCTTCTCACGTGCAGTTTCGATGTCGCCGTTCTTCCAAGCCTCAATGATGCCAACCAACTCTTTACCATTGTAGTTGGTCGTACCACCGATACCACCCTGTGCACCACCCTGAGCCAGACTAGGGAGAATGGTCTCGTCCTGGCCATGGAGCATGTCGTACTTGCCATTCTTGTAAAGACGACACTGGTTATATTCATACAAACTCTCGAAGGTATATTTAATACCAGCAAAATTAGGAATTCGTCCATCTACAGCCTTTAATAAATCGAGCATTGGCAAATAAGCACCATTGAATGCAGGTATATGGTAGTAGTAGAAAGGAAGTTCTGGTGCGGCAGAAGCTATCTCCTCGCAATACTTTACAAGTTCTTCGATACGGCCGATGTGCGGGAATGGAGGAGCCATTGAACCGATACCCCAAACACCTAACTTCTGTGCGTGCTCTGCCAAACGACGGCTTTCACGGAGGCAACAGCTGCCTACATGGACGATAATTTTGAAGTCCTTTGGAGCTACGGCTACCCATCTCTCAGCAAGGAGCATTCTCTCCTCGGTGGTCAACATATAGCCCTCGCCTGATGAACCATTGATAAATACACCCTTCAGACCGTTCTTCTGAAGCATCTTGGCATAAGCCTCGATAGGTTCTAAGTTCACATCACCGTTAGTATAAAAAGGAGTAAACGGTGCATCAATAAGTCCAATGATCTTTTCCATAATTATATATATTAATGTAAGTTAGTTAAAATTTTATCGTTTTTTTATTCCAAGTCATCTGTCTTTGGTTTCAAGCAAGCCAACTGAATCGTCAGTGCTGCGATAACCACTACACCCAATACGGCAAAAGCCAGCCCCAGATTACCGCCATCTGAGAATTTACCCATTACCTGAGTAACCATTGCTCCAGCAAACACGCCAACCATGTTCATGATACCATAGGCAGTAGCCCTGTATTTCGCCGAAATAATCTGGCAGAGAATAGGCATATTATTGGCATCAAACATGCCATACCCGACGCCGAAGAGTAAACCGGCTACCACAACTGCTACCACATTGTGACCGAAGCCCAAGAGGAATAGGGCTGGAATCGTCATACCTAATCCGATAGCACTAGTATAAACACGACCGCGGATATTCTTGCGAACCCACTTGTCTGAAAGCACACCTCCGAAGAGGACTCCAAACAAAGAGGAGATTGCGATGGTGATGGTTGACAGCGGACCAGCCTCTGACATAGGTACATTCAAGTTCTCTGCAAACAAAGTCGGAAGCCAGTTCTTGGTTGCCCAACCAGGGAGAGAAGGAACTGCGAAATAGAAGAGGATAACCCAAAATGTCCAAGTAGAAAATACAGCAGATAAGCCTTGTAATAATCCGCCCTTTGTGGACTTTCCCTGCTGAACTTCAGTCGTATTTGCTGTATCCTTGTTTTTATCGTGCAACAACAGAAGCAACACGACAGAATAAGCAATTCCGAGAATGCCAAACCAGTGGAATGTGGTGTGCCAGGAGAAGGCTGCTGCTACGGTAGCACCAAATCCTCCGATAGCCTGACCGACATACAAACCGGTCATGTGAACACCGATAGCCAGAGATCTTGACTTTCCTTCATGCCAGTCGGCAATAAGGGATAAGGCAGAAGGGATGTAAAGAGCCTCACTAATACCCATCATCGCTCTCAACATGTAAAGTTGATGGAAACTAGAAGCATATCCCATCAGGTAGGTCACCAGAGACCATACGAAGAGACTGCCTACTACTAATTTCTTTCGACTGATTCTATCAGCCACGATTCCGGCAAATGGACTCACAATACCATAGATCCAAAGGAAGACTGCCATCAAAGCGCCAAAGGCTTCAGCCTGCTGCAGTTCCACGATATCAAGCTTCATTGCAGCCTGCATGGTGGATAGCATCTGACGATCCATATAGTTGAGAAGAGCTACAACCCAAAGGAGTGCTACAACTAACCAAGGATAAAACTTTCTACTCTTCATTTTATCATTATTAGATTGTTTATTAATTTCGGTGCAAATATATAACTAATTTTATTAACCTCCAAATTATTATGAAACTTTTTTCATTAAAGTGATTAAATAATTTAGTTTAATTTATTTGTGAGCCATATTTTGCCTATTATACCTTATTATATTATGCGATAGAATTAATTAATTCTTTGTTATCTAACAGTATTGATACCATGACATCTCTGATGGCGAGGAGTTAAATACAAAATACTTGTTATTTTACGCATTTAGATTAATTAACGTATCCTTAATTAAAAAAATAAATTTATTTATTTACCTTTGCAAGGTAATTGTAGTTAATAATAAAATGTAGTATGTTAAAAGATATAGTCAATAACACAAAATGGTCCGCTTCAAAGTCGGCTTTAATGAGGCTGCTTATAGAGCGTGGAGGACAAACTATTGCCGAACTTTCCAAAAGTTTAGGAGTCAGTATCCCATATACGACTAAGACCCTGAACGAACTTATAGAAATCGGTCTGGTACAGGAAACAGGAAAAAGAGCCCACTATTCAAAGAGGGCTCCTAAAGAGTATGATTTAATTGCCACTTCGGGCTATTTTCTTGGAATAGATACAGGAAAAGATTACCTTACTTTAGGAATTTGTGATTTTTGTGGTAATATGGTAACTCAGCTAGAGAGAATAGACTTTGTATATGAAAATACCCCAGATTGCTTTGAAAGTCTCATAGCAATAATCAACACTTTCATAGAGAAAGAAGGCTTCAAAAAAGAAAATATACAGAATGCATGCATGAGCATTGGCGGCAGAGTTAACCCAGAAATTGGTTGCGCATACAATTATTTCACTTGTATAGAAAAACCATTGGCTGATATGCTCTCTCAGAGCCTGAACATACCAGTATGCATTGACAACGACACTCGGTGCATGACCTACGGAGAATACCTCAGAGGCGTCTGTAAGGGTGTTAAGAATGTCATTTTTGTTAATGTGAGTTGGGGAATTGGTATCGGTATTATCATCAACGGCAAATTATATTTTGGCAAGTCGGGATTTTCTGGGGAAATTGGACATATGCATATATACAATAATGGCATAATTTGTCATTGTGGAAAGACTGGATGCTTGGAAACTGAGACTTCTGGTTCTGCACTACAACGTAAGATGAATCAGAAGATACAGAATGGTGGCATATCTGTCCTCTCTGACAAAGTGTTGAATCAACACCAAAGTCTAACACTCCACGATATTCTCGAAGCTATCAAGAAAGAAGATGTGATGAGCATTGAGACGTTACAAATGATGGCAGTAGAATTGGGTACAACCCTTGCTGGTGTCATCAATATATTCAATCCTGAGATGTTGGTTATAGGAGGAGACCTATCGGTTACTGGTGACTACATAACACAACCAATATGTATGGGAATCAAGAAATTCTCTCTCAATATGGTGAACGAAGATTCCAAGATAGAAACATCTACTCTGAAAGACTGTGCAGGATTAATAGGTGCATGCTTAATGGCAAGAAGTAAAATGTTACAGGAGCAATATTAAGCGTTTATGGCAGCGTTAAGGTCATAATCATTTGGGGGACTCTGCCTTAGATTAACAGCTTTACTGCTGTAGTCCGCAAAGGATTTTGTGTAGTTTCGTACTTGCATTTTGAATAAAGTGTTGGAAAATATTTTGTCTATGCTGATAGCTTGCTCGTATGTATTGACCAGCTTCTGCAGGTCTTGTTGCATGTATCGGAGATAATTTGCAAAACGGAAGTATTGCTGATATTGCGAAGTTATAGTTTAGCCGTTGCAACATTTTTAATTATCAATCCCCTATTTTGTAGTAAGACTAATTGTTCATATATATATAGGTTGCTTGTCGTAGCTCATATACCCAAATAAAAAAGCAAAGTCCCACCTTAGTACGCATCGTTGAGAGGCGTACTAAGGTGGGATTTGTTACTGCAAAAATATGGTTTAAAATCGTATTATCCAAATGTTTCTAAGAAATCAGCTTATCGGGTAGATGATGGCTTACCGAGCTTGTGGGCACATTTGTACTTCATCGAAAATGATGGCTGATTTGCGTGGCTCCAAGATTACTTGGTAGATTGATTGGAGGCGTAAAAATATGTAGTTCAACTCCATGAGGTTGTCAAACAGCAGTTTCACTTCCTTAGATGCTTGTACGAAATCTATAAGGATATAGCTTTTGTATTCATTTTCTGCGAAAGCTTTGGCTGCCGTTGACTTTCCTACCCGGTGTGCTCCTTTGAGCAAGAGAGCTGTGCTACCATTTCTCTCTCGCTTCCATTCGAGCATTTTGTCGTATACTTTTCTTTTAAATATTCTTTTTCTCATAACTTGCTGATTTTGAGCGCAAAGATATATATAAGTTCCAAATCCCCCAAATGTTTTTGCTTGAAATGTTCCAAATCCCCCAAATGTTTTATGTTTCAATAGGGATGAGCAATACTGCGTTAAATTAATATTTAATCGTCTGTAAATCAATAACTTATATTAAGAAATG
>OLGM01000496.1_pt1 | contig 24849 bp, 20 predicted proteins | sample 1606001 | NCBI WGS metagenome assembly OLGM01 (sample SAMN03283294) | human gut metagenome | biome: human-associated habitat; material: feces | host: Homo sapiens | place: Peru | collected 2012
TAACCCCCCCCCCTAGTACTTTATTTTGTACAAGAGTGCTATTGTTTTTCATGTTCTGTCTCTCCTTTGTTTTTTTTGAAGAATTAGCATTTTTCTACTCTTCTTACAATATAAATAATACCATAAAAAGTTATTTAATACAAGTAAAATATAAAGCAAAAAAAAAGAAAAGAAGATTACTCTTCTTCACTTTCAGTTATTTCTTCATTTGCTTCTTCAGAAGTTATATTTCCTTCTGTTTCTGCTAAGAATGTTTCTTCTAGTACTTCGCTAGGATCATCACTTAAAAATTCTTTTTTAAGTTCAAATTCAATATCTTTATATTGTTTAGCACCTGTACCTGCAGGTATTAGTTTACCTAGAATAACATTTTCTTTTAGACCTGTTAAATGATCTATTTTACCTCTTACCGCAGCATCTGTAAGTATTCTTGTTGTTTCTTGGAATGATGCAGCACTTAAGAATGAGTCTGTTTCTAGAGATGCTTTAGTTATACCAAGTAATACTGCTTTACCTGTAGCTGGAACTTTACCTTCAAGAATGTATGGTTTATTTCTTTCACCAAATTCTCTTAAGCTTAATGTAGTTCCTTCTACCATATCTGTTTCACCGGCATCAATAATTCTCATTTTAGAAATCATTCTTTTTACAACTGTTTCGATATGTTTATCTGAAACATCAACACCTTGAGATTTATAAACTTTTTGTACTTCTCTTAGTATATATTCTTGAACTGTTGTAGGATCTGTAACTGCTAATAACTCTTTAGGACTTATACTTCCTTCAGTTAATGCTTGTCCGGCTTCTACCATTTGTCCTTTTTCTACTCTAAGTTTTGCATTATAAAGTGTTATGTGTTCTCTAACTTCTACGTCATTAGTAATGTAAATTTTAAATTTACCTTTGTCTTCTTGAATTTTAGTTACTTTACCACTTATTTCTGCAATTGTTGCTTTTGCTTTAGGTATTCTAGCTTCAAATAACTCTTCAACTCTTGGAAGACCTTGTGTTATATCGTCTGCTCCTGCAACACCACCAGTGTGGAATGTACGCATTGTAAGTTGGGTACCAGGTTCACCGATACTTTGAGCAGCCATTATACCTACTGCTTCTCCTACTTCAACTACGTTACCTGTTGCTAAGTTTCTACCATAACATTTTTGACATAATCCATTATGAGTTTTACATGTTAGTACACTTCTTATTTCTATTTTTTCTATACCAGCATTTACTATCTTTTTAGCTGTTTGTTCAGTAATTAATTCTCCTTTTTCTATTATTACTTCTTTAGTTTCAGGGTTAATTACTTTTTGATTAGTAAATCTACCAAGTATTCTTTCTTCAAAACTTTCTAGTACATTACCAGATTTGTCATCAATAAATGCACTTACCTCAAGTCCTTGGATAGTTCCACAGTCTTCTTCTTTGATTATTAAGTCTTGTACTACATCTACAAGTCTTCTTGTTAAGTAACCAGCATCTGCTGTTTTAAGAGCTGTATCAGCTGTACCTTTTCTTGAACCGTGTGAACTTAAGAAGAATTCTTGAACGTCTAGTCCTTCTTTAAATGATGCTGTGATTGGTATTTCTACTTCTTCACCATCTGGTTTAGCCATTATACCACGCATACCACTAAGTTGTCCAAGTTGTGAGTCATTACCACGAGCTTTAGATGTGAATATCATTGCAAGTGGGTTTGAGTCTCTAGTTTTTGCCATTTCAGCAATAACTGCTTTTTGTACATCTTTTGTAGCAGCAAGCCATAAATCAACTACTTTTCTATGTCTTTCTTCATCGGTTATTAAACCACGATTATATTGTTTATTTACTTTATCAACTGTACTTTGAGTGTTTTTAATTATCTCTTGTTTAGCTTCACTAACTGGAATATCACTTAAGCTGAATGTTATACCAGAAAGAGTACTATATTTAAATCCTTGATTTTTTAATTTATCTAGGAAAGTACTAGTTTCAGTTGTTTTAAATCTTTTAAATATTTGAGCAATTAATTTTTCTAGATCTTTTTTAACAAATCCATTTACTACTGGCATTTCTTTAACTGTTTCTTCTAAATTAGTACCTGGCTCGATAAAGAATTTATCAGGTGTCATACCTTCAAAGTTATCTTTACTAGCTTCATTTACATATGGAAATGCATCAGGAAGTATTTCATTAAATATGATTTTTCCTGGAGTAGTTACTAAGTATTTATCTAGATTTTCATCTGTCCAAACTTTATGTTTAAAGCTTTTAGCTGGAACACATATTCTTGTGTGAAGAGTTATATTTCTTCTTTCATAATCCATTAAAGCTTCATTAGAATTTTTGTAAGCTTTACCTTCATGTTCAAGTCCAGCGATTTCAAGAGTTAGATAGTAGTTACCAAGTACCATATCTTGTCCTGGAGTAACAATTGGGCTTCCATCTTTAGGCGATAATATGTTATTAGCACCTAACATTAGAATTCTTGCTTCTGACTGAGCTTCTTCACTAAGTGGTACGTGAATAGCCATTTGGTCTCCATCGAAGTCTGCATTAAATGCTGTACAAACAAGTGGGTGTAATCTCATTGCTTTACCACCAACTAGTTTTGGTTCGAATGCTTGGATACCAAGTCTATGAAGTGTAGGTGCACGGTTTAAAAGTACTGGGTGTTCATGAATTACTTCCTCAACAATATCCCAAATTCTTTCATCTTGTGCTTCTATTAATTTTTTAGCTCCCTTTATGTTATGAGCCATATCTCTTTCAACTATTTCATGTATTACATGTGGTTTAAATAACTCTAGTGCCATTTCTTTAGGAATACCACATTCATACATTTTTAGTGTTGGTCCAACTGCTATAACAGAACGACCTGAATAGTCAACACGTTTACCTAATAAGTTTTGTCTAAATCTACCTTGTTTTCCTTTAAGCATTGAACTCAAACTCTTAAGAGGTCTATTTCCTACCCCGCTTACACTTCTACCACGTCTACCATTATCTATTAAAGCATCTACTGCTTCTTGTAGCATACGTTTTTCATTTTGTACAATTATTGTAGGTGCTCCAAGTTCTAGAAGTTTCTTTAAACGATTATTTCTATTTATTATTCTTCTATATAAGTCGTTTAAATCACTTGTAGTAAATCTTCCACCTGGAAGTTGTAACATTGGTCTTAATTCTGGAGGTAGCACTGGTAGTACATCTAATACCATCCATTCTGGTTTGTTACCACTGTCAATAAAACTTTGTAAGCAGTCTAATCTTTTTACAAGACGAAGTCTTTTTTGTCCTTGACTACCTTCTACTTCCTTTTTTAAACTTTCAACTTCTTTTTCAAGATCTACTTCACTAAGTAAAGTTTTAATTGCTTCAGCACCCATTCCTACTTTAAATGATGAGCCGTATTTTTCAACATAAGCACGATATTCTTTATCACTTAAAGTTTGCTTCTTTTCTAGTGGTGCTTTACCTGGATCTAATACTACATAACTTACAAAGTAAATTACTTCTTCTATGTCTCTTGGAGACATATCTAGTACAAGTCCAATTTTAGGTGGTACACCCTTTGTATACCAGATGTGCGCAACGGGAGTTGCAAGTTCAATGTGTCCCATTCTTTCACGTCTTACTTTTGCACGTGTTACTTCAACTCCACATCTGTCACATACTACATTTTTGTATCTTAATCTTTTGTATTTACCACAAGCACATTCGAAGTCTTTTGTAGGTCCGAATATTTTTTCACAAAATAGTCCATCTCTTTCAGGACGAAGTGTTCTATAGTTGATAGTTTCTGGTTTTTTTACTTCTCCATAACTCCATGAACGTATTTTATCAGGGCTAGCTATACCAATTCTAATTCCTTCAAACATATTAACATCCATCATTATAGTTCACCCTCCATATCATCCATTTCTTCTAAATCGAAGTCATCACTTTCGATATCATCATCAAAGTAATTTTCTTCATCCATCTCTTCTTCATCACTTATAGTACTTACTATTTCTTCTTCTTTATCATTATTATTTGTATCAACTTCTTCAATAGTTATAGGATTTTCTTCTGCTTCTTCTATGTTTTCAAGTTCTTTTAAATCTTTAAGTCCATCTTCAGTTAATACAGATATATCAAGTCCTAGTGCTTGGAATTCTTTAATTAATACTCTAAAGCTTTCAGGTACTCCTGCTTGATCTACAGCCTCTCCTTTTACAAGTTGTTCATATACTTTTACTCTTCCTACTACGTCATCTGATTTTATAGTTAAAACTTCTTGAAGAATGTGAGCTGCACCATATGCATAAAGTGCCCATACTTCCATTTCACCAAATCTTTGACCACCGAACTGAGCTTTACCACCTAAAGGTTGTTGTGTTACTAGGCTATATGGTCCTGTAGAACGTGCATGCATTTTATCATCAACCATGTGATTAAGTTTAATCATATACATGACACCAACATTAACTCTTTTATGGAATTTTTCTCCTGTACGTCCATCATAAAGCCATGTTTTATAGTCGCTATCAAGTCCGGCTTCTTTAGTCATATCTTCAATATCTTTTTCAGTAGCACTGTCGAATACTGGTGTTGCAATATGTACACCTAATGTTTTAGCAGCCATACCTAAATGTACTTCAAGTATTTGTCCAAGGTTCATACGAGATGGAACACCAAGTGGATTTAGTATTACATCTACTGTTCTACCATCCGGTAAGTAAGGCATATCTTCTTCTGGAAGAACTAAACTTACTACACCTTTATTACCATGTCTTCCACTCATTTTGTCTCCGACTTGCATTTTTCTTTTCTTTATTAGATATATTCTAATTATTTTAGTAACTCCTGAAGGAAGTTCATCTGAATTATCTTTAGTAAATATTTGAACATCATGTACAATACCTGCACTTCCGTGTGGTACTCTAAGTGAAGTATCTCTTACTTCACGAGTTTTTTCTCCAAATATTGCATGTAATAATTTTTCTTCACTAGTTAATTCTTGTACACCTTTTGGTGTTATTTTACCAACTAGAATGTCGTTTTCTTTTACTTCTGTACCTATTCTGATAATACCGTTTTCATCTAGATTTTTTCTTGCTTCTTCACTTACGTTAGGTATATCACGAGTAAATTCTTCAGGTCCTAGTTTTGTATCTCTTGCTTCTACTTCAAGCATTTCAACGTGTACACTTGTTAGTACATCATCTTTTACTATTCTTTCATTTAATATAACAGCATCTTCATAGTTATAGCCATTATATGTCATGAAAGCAACAGTTAAGTTTTTACCTAGAGATATTTCACCACCATTTGAACTTGGTCCATCAGCTATCATATCTCCGACTTTTACTTCATCGCCCTTGTGTACAATTGGTCTTTGTGTATAGCATGTTTCAGCATTACTTCTTTCAAATGTCATAAGAGTATATTCTTCTTTTTGTTTACTATTTTTAATTATTATTTTTTTAGAGTCAACATAGTCTACTACCCCATCAATAGTACTTTTCATAACAGAACCAGAGTCTTTTGCTGCGTAGTATTCTACACCTGTACCAACAATAGGTGCTTCTGTAACCATTAAAGGTACTGCTTGACGCTGCATGTTAGCTCCCATAAGTGCACGGTTGGCATCATCATGCTCTAGAAATGGTATCATACTTGTAGTAATTGATACTATTTGACTTGGTGAAACATCACTATAATCAACTTTTAATTTATCAACCATTAAGTTATCTCTATTAAATCTAACAGGTACTATGTCCTCTTCTATTTCATTTTTGCTATTAATTAATATAGTTGCTGGACAAATATAATAGTTTTCTTCTTCATCAGCTGTCATATATACTACTTCATCTGTTAATTTTCCATTTTCTACTTTTCTATATGGAGTCATGATAAATCCATATTCATCAAGTTTTGCATATCCAGCTAAACTTGTAATAAGTCCTATGTTTTGTCCTTCTGGTGTTTCTACTGGACAAATTCTACCATAGTGAGATGAGTTAACGTCTCTAACTTCCATGCCAGCACGATCTCTAGATAAACCACCTGGCCCTAGAGCTGATAGTTTACGTTTGTCATATAACTCAGCTAAAGGGTTAATTTGATCCATGAATTTAGATAACTGGCTACTACCAAAGAATTCTTTTAATGCAGCAGTAACAGGTCTAATGTTAATTAATGTTTTAGGTGTTACTGTATCTATATCTTGTGTAGTCATTCTTTCACGAATAACTCTTTCCATTCTTGCAATACCAACTCTAAATTGATTTTGAATTAATTCTCCACCTTGTCTTACACGTCTATTTGCTAGATGGTCTATTTCATCATAATTACCTACTCCATAGTGAAGATTTATATAATATGAAATAGATGCATAGATATCACTAATAGTTAAACGCTTAGTATCGATAGTTTGATCATTACCTATAACTTTTAGAAGTCTATCACTTCCATCATTTGCATAAACTAGTACTTCTTGTACTTTGTTATATGTATCTAACTCTTCATTAATTTTAACTTCATGCACCCCATAACCAGAAGCAAAGACAGGTTTTAATTCTTCAAGGATTTCTTTTGTAATTAAATCTCCCTTTTTAACATATGTTTTACCATTGAAAGTAATATCTTCACCAATACGATTATTTAATAATCTATCCATTACATTTAATTTTTTATTAAATTTGTATCTACCAACCTTAGCTAGATCATATCTAAATTTATCAAAGAACCTAGTTATTAATTGGTTTTTAGAAGAATCAAGGGTTGCAGGTTCCCCTGGTCTTAATTTTTCATATATTTCTATTAAAGCTTCATCTGTATTCTTAGTAGAATCTTTTTCTAAAGTATTAAGTAGTATCTCATCTTCTCCAAATACTTTTAGAATGTCTTCATCACTAGATAAACCTAAAGCTCTTAAGAATGTAGTTATAGTTACTTTTCTAGTTCTATCTATTCTAACATAGAAAATATTTCTAGCATCTAGTTCATATTCAAGCCATGTACCTTTGCTAGGTATTACTTCGTTTGTAATTATATTACGTCCATTTTTATCTATTTCTTGTTTAAAATAGATAGAAGGAGAACGAACAAGTTGACAGTTAATAACTCTTTCTACTCCATTAACAATAAATGAAGCATTTTCTGTCATTAATGGAATATCACCTAAAAAGACTTCTTGTTCTTTAACTTCACCAGTCTCGTTTATGAAAAGTCTTGCTTTAACTTTAAGTGGTGCAGCATATGTAACACGTCTTTCTTTAGATTCGATTACACTATATCTAGGTTTTTCTAAAGTATAGTCGCCAAATTCAAGTGATAAACTTCCGCTGAAACTCTCCACCGGAAAAATGTCATCAAATACCTCTCTTATTCCTTCATCTAAAAATTTTTGAAACGAATCTTTTTGAATTTCAAGTAAGTTTGAAAGTTCAAATCTGTTTCTTAATTGTGAGAAATTTCTTCTTTCTCTTTTTGTACCAAATTTTTCAACTTTGTAAGCCAAATTAGTCACCCCAATTTCCATAGATTTAAAACACATTACAGTAAGAAATTACATGTATCGCAATTTATAATTTTACTTTATTTTTGTCAAGAAGTCAACCATTTTAAATTTTTTTATTTAAAAAGTTGCTTTATATATATAAAAACCTTTATCTTTTTTTAATAATTCTACGTTATATATACCTTTTAGTTTTTCACTTATACTAATTGCTCCTTGATCTTTTCTTATAACATAATATAAAATTCCATTCTTATTTAAATGCTCTTTTGCATTTAGAAGTACTTCAAGTACCTTTTGTTTACCAGCTCTTATAGGTGGATTTGTTACTATGTAGTCATATGTTTCTTTTATATTTTCATAAGCATCACTTATAAAAGCACTTGCGTTTACTTTGTTATTTTCTATATTCATTAAACTTAAATGAACTGCTCTTTTGTTTATGTCTATCATATCTACATAACTATTTGTTATTTTAGATAAAACTATTCCAATAAAACCATAGCCACATCCAACATCTAATATTCTTTTATTAGTAAAGTTCATATTTAATATAGTTTCTACTAGTACTTTACTTCCATAGTCAACTTTATTTTTTGAAAATACCCCTAAATCACTAGTAAAAGTAAAAGAAGAGTCCTTATATGAATAATTTATTTTTCTAAACTCACTTTTTAAATTTTCGTTATTAGTAAAATAATGCTCCATAAATTAACTCTCCTTTCAATATAAACGCAAAAAAGCCTTTGTTATAATAAAGGCCTTATTTTTACTTATTTAAGTTCGATAGTAGCGCCAGCTTCTTCGAATTTAGCTTTTAATTCATTAGCTTCATCCATAGAAACGTTTTCTTTAATATTACCACCGTTATCTGCTAAATCTTTAGCTTCTTTTAGACCAAGACCAGTGATTTCTCTGATTACTTTAATTACTTGTAATTTTTGAGCACCAGCAGCTGTTAATACAACAGTTTTTGTTACATCTCCTTCGTCTTCACTTGCAGCAGCAGGAGCAGCAGCAACTGCAACCGCGCTTGGATCTACTCCAAATTCTTCTTTCATCATATCAACTAATTCTTTAACTTCAAGAATAGTTTTTTCTTTAATTGCTTCGATAATATCTTTATTTTCTATTTTTGCCATTATTCATTCCCTCCATTTTCCATTTTTTCGGCATATAAATTAAGTGCTATACTTAAGTTTCTTACGTGTTCGATTAAACCTCCAGCAAACATTGTAAGAAGACCTTCATAGCTAGGTATGCTTGCATATTCATTTATAGTTTTAACGTCAGCAAATTCTCCGTTAATGTAACCAGCTTTGATAGTTAATTTATCATTCTTTTTAGCTACTTCACTAACTAGTTTAATTGGCTCGATTATATCGCTACTAAATATATAAGCATTAGGACCAGTCATATAATCATCTAATTTTATACCTTTGTCCTTAAATGCAAGTGATGCTAAAGTATTTTTATATACTTTTAAATCACTTCCATTATCTTTCAAACTTTTTCTTAAACCATTTAGTTCACTAACTGTCATACCTTGATAATCTACTAAAAGTACTGTGTTTGACTTATCAAGTTTGGCATTTATCTCACTTACTTGGTCTTTTTTAAGTTTAAGATTCTTTTCACTTGCCATTTCTTCCTCCTCTAATATTAATAAAAGTTTTCCCATGAGGAAAACTTTTAAAAAGAATTTTTCCTCGGCAGGATTTATGTTAACACCTGCTGTCTTAGGTCACTTCATAAATGTATTTTACTACATTTTTCTTATTTTGTAAATATTTATTTGTTAAACTGAGTTAAATCTAATTTAACACCTGGTCCCATTGTTGAAGATATTACTATATTCTTAACAAATGTACCCTTTACCCCAGTAGGCTTATTTTTAATAACTTCATTTATGAAGGCATTAATGTTTTCTGTTAAAGCTTCTTCAGTAAAGCTTACTTTTCCTACTAAAGTATGAACGTTACCATCTTTATCAGCACGATATTCTATCATACCTTTTTTGATGCTTTCAATTGCGTCTTTAACGTTAGTTGTTACAGTACCAGTTTTAGGATTTGGCATTAAACCTTTAGGTCCTAAAATTTTACCAATTTTACCTAATGCTACCATCATTTCTGGTGTTGCAACTATTACGTCGAAATCAAACCAGTTCTCTTTAGTTATTTTTTCGATTATTTCTTCTGCTCCTACAAAATCAGCTCCAGCTTCTTTTGCTTCGTTTTCTTTGGTTTTAGTAACAACTAAAATTCTTTTAGTTTTACCTGTACCATTTGGAAGTGTAAATGAACTTCTTACTTGTTGATCACTTTTAGTAGTGTCAATGTTTAAATTCATTGCAACTTCAACAGTTTCATCGAATTTTCTTTTAGAAAGAGATTTTACTAGTTTAACCGCTTCTGTAGTAGTATAGCTTTTATTTTTATCTATACTTTTAGAAGCTTCCACATATAAGCGTCCATGACGTTTCATATTTTTCCCTCCTTTATGTGGTCTTTGGATTATCATTTTACTCGTCTTTATTTAATTATTCTTCTGTATTTTCAGCTTTTTGTGAACTAGCTTCAACTTCAGGAACTTCTTTATTTTCTTTAGCTTCTTGTTCCATTTCAGCAAATTCTGCATCTAATTTAGCCATTTCAGCTTCAGCTTCTTTTGCTTCCTCTGCTTGTTCAGCTAATTCTTCATCATTCATTCCTTCAACAGCAATTCCCATATTTCTAGCAGTACCAGCAACTATTCTCATAGCAGCATTAATATCACTAGTGTTTAAATCTGGTAATTTAGTTTCAGCAACTTCTCTTAATTTATCTTTTGAAATTGTAGCAACAACTTCGTTAGCACCTTTAACCCCGCCTTTTGATAGGTTAGCAGCTTTTAATAATAAACTAGCTGCTGGTGGAGTTTTAAGTACGAAATCAAAACTTCTGTCTTCGTAAATACTAACTTCACATGGAATTATATCTCCCATTTTATCTCTTGTTGCATCGTTGTATCTTGTACAAAATTCTTGTAAGTTAATTCCAAGTGGTCCAAATATTGTACCAACTGGTGGAGCTGGTGTAGCTTTTCCAGCAGGAATTTGAATTTTTACAACTTTAGTAACTTTCTTTGCCACGAAAAACACCTCCTATAAATATTTTTATTTAAGTTTATTTTCGCGAGTGGTTTAGTAATCCAAAACTCTTCCACTTATTTTTTTGCTATATAATAAATATATAACTCGAAATAAATATTATCACACTTTTGATAAAATATCAAGTAAAACCTTGCTTTTATTTTTATTTTTATTTGCTGCTTAGTTTTAGTGTGAGAACTTTCTCTTCATTAATTTGTCTATATTTTACACCGCATACATCAAATAGTCTTTTTGAAGATATTGTTTCATCAGTATTAGCATATTTGTCAGATAAGTATACCACTTCTTTTATACCTGACTGAATTATTTCTTTTGCACATTCATTGCAAGGAAATAAGTCAACATATATTTTTGCGTTTTCAAAGTCTCTTCTGTTTCCTCTGTAGTTTAAAATTGCATTTCTTTCTGCGTGTACAACGTATAAGTATTTAGTATTTAACTTCTCTCCTATTCTTGCCCAAGGGAACATTTCATCTTCGTATCCATTTGGACTACCATTATATCCTATTGAAAGAATTTTGTTATCTTCACTTACTATAACGGCTCCTACCTGTGTATTAGGATCTTTACTTCTCATAGATGTTAGTTTAGCAACTGCCATAAAATATTCATCCCAGCTTATATTATCTTTTCTTTGACTTTCATATATTTGATGAAGATTTTTCCAGTTTAAGAATTCTCTTTTTTCTTCTTCTGTTTCTAATTCTTCGTGATAATAGTGTTTAGTAAATTCCCCGCAGGATGCTCCTATGTTTTTTCCTGGTGGAGTATATGTTTTTACTTTTAAGCTTGGTATTTGTTTCTTTATATATTCTACCCATTCTTTTTCTTTATCACTTTTTGCCATTACTTCTGTTGGGTTAAATCTGATGAATTTTATTGGAGTTTTGTAAGATATTAGCATTCTTGTTAGTACACTTAATTCTCTATCACTATCATTTACTTTATCAATTAAGGTGTAGTGTATTTCGGTTACATCAGTGGTTTTATGATGTAATTTATGTTTAGCCATTATTTCTTCATCATTTTTAACCATCATTTCATATTCTTTTAATTCGTCCATTGCTTCTAGTACATTCACTTTAGTACTTGGTAAAAGTTCTTTTCTTTTATAGTCTAGTGGTGTATGCATACTAAAGTGTACTTTCAAAGGCATTTTGTTTTCAAGTACAACTTTTTCTAGTTCTTTTAAGTTTTGATTAGGCATCATAGTGCTAAGAGCATAACCTATGCTTTCATAACCTAATATTTCCTTTATTATGTATTCTCTTTTATATAATTCTTCTATTAATTTAATATTTAGAAGCGGCTCGCCTACACCCATAAAAGATACTAGAAGTCTTTTCTTGTTTGTTCTTCTCGCATCTGTGTTTTGCACTTTTAAACTAAAGATTAAACATTCTATAAAGTCATCAATATTTATAGGTACCATTTCTTTGTTTAACTTATTGTTTGTTAAGTGACACATTTTACATCCTAGATTACAATAGTGATGAGTTGGAACACATATTACATCTTCATAGTCTTTGTTTTGTAATAAAGTCATTTCTACTATTTTATCTCCATTTAATGTACTAAATACACTTTTTATTGAACCATCATCAAAATCTTTAAATACTCCTATATTTTTCATCATAAAGCCTCCGTTTTTTTACATCATTTCTTTAATTGCAAGTTCTAATTTTTTATGTGGATCTTGCCATCCAGCTGGTTTGATAACTTTACCCATTTCATTATAATGAGGTTTGCCATCTGGAAAAAGTTTACTCATATTTGCTTCTTGCACTATGTAGAATAATTTATCTGGTTTTACCCCCATTTCTACTAAAGTTCCTAGTGCAAAGTACATGGTATCTATCATTGCATCTGCCTGTTCAACTATGTCTTGATCTTTAGATGCCTCCAAAAATTCATTTATTTCTTCAAGCATCCACTTGTATCTTTTTAACGCCCTTTCATAAGTTAGCAATGTTGGCTTATCACTATATGGATGCCCAAATGCTTTTTGAAACTTTTTCACTTCTTCATATTCTTTATTCATTTTATTTTCCTCCCTCTGTAAATAATTTATCATAGGATTTAATTAAAATGAATACACTAATTATTCATAATTGTTATGACTTAAATTCATAGCTCTACGTTCAAATAATTAGTTATAAAATATTTTGGTGTTGTAGTTAAATATTTTTTGATATAGACTAAATTTATTTCTGTTTTAGGTAGTTGTTCTTTAACTTTCACTACTTTTAATTCTTTGTTTGTTAGATTGTCTTTAACAACATCATAAATTATATAACCTATACCTAAATCTTTCTTTACTGCACCCACTATCATTTCACTTGTGTGTATGTTAATGTAATTTTTAATTTTAGTTTTGTTTTTCAAAAATACATTATCAAGTTCCTTCCTATTATTTGTTCCATCAATAGGTAAAACTAAAGGATAATTTTCTAAATCTTTAATGCTTTTAATACTATTAGTGTCAATTTTAGAATTTGAGTTTACCACAAAGACATTTTTTACGTTAGTTAATTTTTTTATAATTATGTCTTCTTGATTTGTTATTATAGGAGATGTGTCAATTATAAAATCTATTTCATGTCTTTTTAATAAAGTTAATAATTCTTTAGTACCTTTACTAACTATTGTTATTTTTATATTTGGATATTGTTTGTAAAATTTCTCTATATTTTCAAATATGAAAAACGATCCTATTTGTGAAGGAACTCCTATTGAAAGTTTACCTTTTGATAAATCACATTGTTCAAGCATAGTTCTTTCTGCACTTTTCAAATTATTTAGTGCTTCTTCTACATAATAAAGAAGTTCTTCGCCTTTTTCAGTTAACTTTACTCCTTTAGATGTTCTATAAAATAAAGTAGTATTAAAATCTTTTTCTATATTTTTTATTGCTTTACTCACTGCTGACTGTGTTAAATATAACTTTTTAGAAGCATTAGAAATGTTTTCACATTTAGCTACTTCATAAAATATTTTATATAAATTTAAATTAATATCTATATTTTTTTCCATAAACCTAACCTCCCTATTTAAGTTATTTTCATATTTTTTAAATTCTCTGATTTTTTGATTTTGACATACTAAAGATTAAAACTGAGCTCTTCTTATTTTAGATTATCAAGTTTAACTTTATGAAATTTCATATGTAGTTTCACTTGGTACTAGTTATTATACTAGAAAATATTTCGTTTGGCAATAAAATAAGTGGCTACTAAAAACCACCTATTTACTTAGGAAAATTCTTCTATTATTAGGTAATCTAATTAATCTTCTTCATTTGTGATTTTCCTTTTTCAAGTTCTTTTAAACTCTTTCTAGAAGCAATCATTTCTTCTGGCATCATACCACCTATATCAGCAATTGCTTTTCTTACCTTTTTACCTACTTCATAATGTGAATTATTTGCTTCATTTTCTCCTAAAATATTATCTCTTTTAAGTTTTGCCTCAGTCTGAGTTATCCTAAAAAGATTAGCTGCTAGTTCTTCACTACCCATATTGTCTAAAATATTCTCTCTATATCTTAATCCTTTTCTTTTAGCAATATCATTAGCTGTTTCGCCGCTATATAATCCTTTATATCCTGCATTATGAAATTTATCAAAGTTTTTAACTCCACAATTTTTAGCTGCTTGATTTAAAGAATAATTACCTTTTCTTGTTAAATTTCTTTGATAAAATTTTTTCTCGTCTTCTGTTAAACTACTATATTCTTTCTCAGTTAGTTCTTGTTTTCTCGTTTGAATGGCAAAATAAGTTTGTCCTAAGGCAATTGTTTGGATCAGCATTTTGAACTATCAAATAACAAGCATAATGAGATAATTTATAATCTATTTGTTTCCTTTTGGCTCCAGAACCTATTTCTACCATTTTGTTGACTTCAACAAAATGGTTAAACACATTATATATACTATTTTTAGAAGATATAATTGCTCTATCTATCGCTAATTTAAAATTTCTCCATTCTTTGTATTCTAAAACTTGTTGTAATTCTCTTGCTGAGCAACATTCATTAAATAGTATTCATACAAATAAAAAGAGTAAAGAGTTAATTTATGTCTTTACTCATTTAAATCAAGTGACATTATAGTCTTCTTGTGTTAAAACACCTCTAGTTACAATACTCTTCTTCTAACTTCATATCTATATTTCCAAAATAGATATCATTATTATAAGTGTTACTTTCTAATAATTTATTACATAGCACTAATGTAAAACTATTATTAGATATTCTTTTGTTTTCGTTTTTATAAATAGTTGTCCCACCATCTTTATATATTTCTTTTTTAGTTATATTTTCTTTTAAATTGTTAATAAAGTCTTCTAGTTTGTTTTCATTTATAACTTCATTAATAGATAAATTTTGACTATTATATATTACTACAAAATTATTTAATCCAACTAGGTATATTTTTCTTTCATTAAAGTTATAAGTTTCTTTAGAATTTTCATCAAGTTCAAAGTTTACCTTGTAAAGTATCTTTTCTTTAGGCTTTTCTTCTTCTTGTTTTTTACCTATAAAACAAGATAATATTATAATAAGCAGTAAAACTATTAATAATATGTATTTTTTCATTTATTCCCCCTTAAAGTTCTTTATTATGTCTTTATCTTTGTGTGGTTCATATTTAAGTAAATCATTAAAGTCTTGTTGTCTTAATGCTTCATAAACCATTATAGCAACTGAATTACTTACATTTAATGCTCTTACATTATCTGTCATTGGAATTCTAGTGCAGTTTTCTAAGTGATCTTTTAATATATCTAAAGGAATACCGGTGCTTTCTTTTCCAAATATAAAGTAAATGTTTTCGTTCATATTACTATAATCAAAACTAGTATGAGGTTTTGTTCCATATCTAGTTAAAAAATAATATGTACCTTTATTTTTATTAAAGAAGTCTTCTATATTTTCATAGACAGTATAATCACATTTATCTATATAGTTAACTCCACATCTTTTTACATACTTATCTTCTAAACTAAAACCTAGAGGTTTTATTAGGTGTAACTTAACATTTGCTGCTACACATGTTCTCATTATGTTTCCGGTATTTGCAGGTATTTCCGGTTCATATAAAACTACATTTAACATAAACATTTCTCCTTTATATAAAGGGAAGAATTATTTTTCTTCCCCTTTAGTTAATACTTCTTTTCTTGAAAGATTTAATTTACCACGTTTGTCATAACCTGTTGCTTTTACTGTAATTTCATCTCCTACTTTTACTACATCACTCGGTTTATCAACACGTTTAGTATCAAGTTGACTTACATGCACTAATCCTTCACAACCAGGCCATAATTCTACAAAACAACCAAAGTCTTCTACATTTACTACTTTACCAGTATAAACTTTTCCTATTTCAACTTCTCTTACTACTTCTTCTATCATTTGAAGTGCTTTGTCAATTATTTTATAATCTGTATGATATGCTATTACTCTTCCATCATCTTCTATATCAATTTTAACTGCATCTTTATCGTTAACTGTGTTAACTCCTGAACTTTCTAAAATAATCTTAGTGATCATTTCTCCACCACGACCGATTACATCTTTAATCTTGTCAGGATTAATTTGCATTGTTTTAATCTTTGGTGCATATGGACTTAGTTCTTTTCTAGGTTCAGCTATTTCTTTTTCCATTACATCAAGTATTTCCATTCTAGCAGTTTTTGCTTGCGCGAGAGCTTCTCTAAAGATATTTTCTGTTATACCTTTAATTTTGATATCCATTTGAAGTGCTGTTATACCTTTTCTAGTACCAGCTACTTTAAAGTCCATGTCTCCCATATGATCTTCTAACCCTTGAATATCTGTTAGTATTGTATAATTTGAGTCACATGTTCCATCCTCTGTAATTAGTCCCATTGCAATACCTGCTACTGGTGCTTTTATTGGAACACCTGCAGTCATTAGACTCATACATCCTGCACATATACTTGCTTGAGATGATGAACCATTACTTTCTAATACTTCACTTACCACGCGTACTGTATAAGGAAATTCTGCTTCATCTGGCATTACTTGAAGTAGTGCTCTTTCTGCTAGTGCACCATGTCCAATTTCACGTCTACCAGGAGCGCCATATCTACCTGTTTCACCAACACTAAATGCTGGAAAGTTATAATGGAACATAAATCTTTTTTCATCTTCTGGCATAATTCCATCAAGAATTTGATGTTCTCCTAAAGCACCTAATGTAGTTATTGCAAGTGCTTGAGTTTGCCCACGAGTAAAAAGTGCACTTCCGTGAGTTCTTGGAAGTAAATCTTTTCTAGTGGATAACTCTCTTATCTCAGTCATTCCTCTTCCATCAGGTCTTACTTTTTCGTCAGTAATTAATCTTCTTACTTCAGTTCCTTCTATATTGTCAGCTATCTTCTTAACTTGTTTTAACTCACTATCTAAAGTTTCACTTTCAGCATGTTTCTCAGTATAGTTAGTAATTGCTCTTTCTTTTAATTCATCAATTTTAGCATATTTTTCAAGTTTATCTTTAATTTGGATAGCCATAACCATATCACTTTTAATATCTTCTTCTACTTCTTTAACTATTTCAGGATCAAGTGAAGCTAATTCTACAGTTATTTTTTCTTTTCCAACTTCGCTAATTATATCTTTTTGTATAGCACATAATTCTTTAATATGCTCATGTCCAAACATTAAAGCTTCTAACATTTCTTCTTCAGATACTTCTTTACTACCACTTTCAACCATATTGATTGCATTTATTGTACCTGCAACAGTTAAATCAATTGTACTTCTTTCCATTTCTTCTACTGTTGGATTAATTTTAAGTACTCCATCAATTTTACCAACTTTTACTCCCGCTACTGGGCCATCAAATGGAATACTGCTTATTCCAAGGGCTAAGCTTGTTCCAAAAAGTGCAGTCATTTCTGGAGTATAATCATTGTCAACACTTAACACTGTGTTAACAACTTGTACTTCATTTCTAAAGTTTTCATCAAACATTGGTCTTATTGGTCTATCAATAACTCTTGCTGTTAATGTTGCAGAGTCACTTGGTCTACCTTCCCTTTTAATAAACCCACCTGGTATTTTACCTACCGAATATAATTTTTCTTGATATAAAATAGTAAGCGGGAAAAAGTCTGCAGTACTAACATTGTTACTCATAACAGCTGTACTTAGTATTACAGTATCTTCATATCTTACTAAAACTGCTCCATTTGCTTGTTTAGCAAGTTCTCCAGTTTCTACTACTATTTTCTTTCCAAGAAATTCGTATTCAAAAACTCTTTTCATATTTTCTTTTCCTTTCTTTATATAAAAAATAGACACTTAAAATAAAGTGCCTACTTTCTTAATCCTAATTTTGCTATTAGTTCACGATATCTAGTTACATCTTCTTTCTTTAGATATGCAAGTAAACTTTTTCTTTTACCTACTTTTTGTAAAAGTCCTCTTTTAGAATGGAAGTCATGGATGTGTTCTTTCAAGTGTTCAGTTAATACTTTAATTTCTTCAGTTAAAATAGCAACTTGTACTTCAACACTACCAGTATCTTTTGCATCTCTTTGGTATTCTTTTACAATAGCAGATTTTACTTCTTTACTTAAAGCCATTTTAATTTCTCCTTTCATATATAACCGTTTAATCTTAGTAAAAAGGTGGAGTAACTTTAAACCAAGAAAAAACTTACTATTTAATTATACGTTAAAACTTCTAAAAATGCAAGCATTTTGTGTGTTTCCACATTAAATAAAAAACATAGCCATAAAACTATGTTCATACAGACCGCAATGGCCAATGTCTGTGTACAATTTGTACCAGTGTGTAGTAAATGTGTTTACTACCGGACCGCGATGGGTCAATATATGAATAAATTGTACTATTATTTATATGTTTTGTCAACCCAAAATATACACTTACTTAACCACTACAGTCCTAAACATTTTTCTAAATTTGTTTATTTTATAGTTACTATAGTTAAAAGCATTTTCTTTATTAATAACAATATCTTCTACATTATAATTCTCTTTTATATTTTTTAATTTCTTTAGAAGTAATTCATCATCAATATCCCCTTCTAAATCTATATATAAATTATTATTTTGATAAACCATATTCATTTTTAATCACCTATTTATATTTTAAACTATTATTTATTTTAATTCATTAAATTCGACAAAACTAGATATTTATTTCTTTACAAATGTTTTACTAGTATATGTTTTATTTTATTTAAATATGTTTTATAATATAGTTGGGTGATGTTTATGAGATTATTTTTATCTATATTTGTATGTAAGTTAACTTCTTTTTTAAGTAAACTTTTAGGTAAAGAAGGAAGTGTTATTGGAGGGTATTTTGCACTTAAGGTTTATCCTAGTGTTTTATCTAAAATTAAAATGCCTGAATATGTTATTGGTATCACTGGCTCTAGTGGGAAAGGAAGTACTACTGAGTTAGTTGCTAAAATTTTAAAAGAAAATAATTATAAAGTTATATATAATAAGAATGGTAGTAATGTTCTTAATGCTATTGCTTCTTTGATACTTAATAATACTAAAAAAGGAAAATTAGACTGTGATTGTTTACTTATGGAAATGGATGAGAGATATATGGAAGACTCATTAAAATACTTTAGTTTAACTCATTTAGTTATTACTAATATTACAAGGGATCAACCACCAAGAAATCGACATCCTGAGTTTATTCAAAGTGTTATTAAAAGAAGTATTAAGAATAAAACTACATTAGTTATAAATGCAGATGATCCTTTAGTTAAAGGTTTAACTCTTAATTATAAAGGAAAACTAATTACTTATGGTCTTGACAAGACATCATATAGCAAAAAAAGTAAACTTAATAATGTTGATGCTGCTTATTGTCCTGTTTGTAATAGTAAGCTTAAGTATAAGTATTATTTATATGGTCATATTGGAAGTTATAAGTGCCCTAAGTGTGATTTTGAAAGAGGAAAAATTGATTATTTAGCACACAATATAAATGTTACAGGAGGTTATACTTATATTAATAAAGTTAAAGTGCACCTTCCATCTAATTTTTTATACACTGTTTATTTTGTAACTGCTTCATATGCTCTTTTGTCTATAATAGGCGTTAAGAGTGAAGATATTATTAAAGTTACTAATGATGAGAGTTTTATTCCTAAAAGACTTAATATTTATAATTTTTATAACAGAACTTGGCAGATGCTTGCAAGTAAGAATGAAAATAATTTAAGTTATAAGCAGTCGCTTGATTATATTGTTAATACTAAGGGTAAGAAAACTATTATTCTTGGATTTGATAATTCAAGTAGAAGATATTCTGAAAATGACTTAAGTTGGATATGGGATATTGATTTTGAAGAACTTAATAATAAAGAAGTTGATAAGATTATTTTAGTTGGTAGATTTAAATATGATATGCTTGTTAGAATGGTTTATGCAGGTATTTCTAAAAAGAAAATTATTTTGGTAGATAGCATTGAAAATGATCTTATAGATGTTTTAAAAAATAAGACTAAAGGTTCTATATATAGTTGTGTATGTTTTGATAAAGAAATAGAACTTAAAAGTGTTTTAAAGAAAGAAGGTATTAAAAATGCTAAAGATTAAAGTACTACATTTATATTATGACCTAATGAACCTTTATGGCGAGAATGCTAACATAAGAGCTATAGAAACTTATTTAAATAGGTTTGATGTTAAAGTAACTACTGATTTACTTACAATAAATGATGATATAGATTTTAGCAAGTATGATATTATTTATATGGGTTCTGGTACTGAAAAAAGCGAAATGTTAGTACTTGAAGATTTAATGAAGTATAAAGAAGATATTAGAAAAGCTATAAATGATAATAAACACTTTATTATTACTGGTAATAGTATAGAGTTTTTTGGTAAACTAATAGATGATGCTCCTGCTTTAGATATTTTTCCTTACTACTCTAAACATGAAGATTTTAGAATAGTGGGAAGTACTTTGTTTAAAACTAAATTAATTAAAGAAAAAGTAATTGGTTTTCAAAATAGATGTGGATGTATGTTTGACATAGATAAACCTTTATTTAAAGTTATTGAAGGTACTGGATCAAGTACTAATAGTAATGTAGAAGGATACCACTATAAAAACTTTTATGCAACTTATGTATTTGGGCCTTTATTAATTAGAAATCCTTATTTAACTAATTATATTTTAAAGAATGTTATTAGAGAAAAGAATAAGAAATATAAGTTTAAGATGTATAATAATACTGAAGAAATTAAAGCATATAAAAAGTATTTAGAAAACTTTAATATAGAAAATTAGATGCTTAAAGGGCATCTAATTTTATTTAAGTTCATTTTCTATATCTTCTATATCTATTAAGTATTTTACTATTTTATTATTTTTTATTTTTAATAAAGTACTATTTTTAATACTTAATTCTTTAATACTTTTAGCATCTTTGTTATCTTTTTCTCCAATTATACTTTTATTTAATTCATCACTTAAATCAACTATATATATATTTAATTTAGTTTCTTTCTTGTTATAAGTACTATATAAACCTTCTAAATAAACACTTTTATTTTGACTAAAGTCACTTATTAAAACATAGTATTCTCCTGTTTCTCTATTTAAAATTGTACCTGCAGGTATTTTTTCATAACTTATTACACTTTCAGTTGTTTCTGGACTTTTATAGTGTTCTTCAAATAAACCTAGTTTATTTGCACCAAGTGTTAATAGATATACTAGTCCAAAGATAACTAATATTACTAATACTATAATTGTTAGTTTTTTAATATCTCCTAAATCATTTGTTTCTGTCTTTTTCTTTTCCTTCTTCATAAATAACCACCATAATAAGTTTATCACACTTATTCTTTCTTATCAACACTTAATACTGATAAAAATGCTTCTTGAGGTACTTCTACACTACCTACTTGTTTCATACGTTTTTTACCTTCTTTTTGTTTTTCAAGAAGTTTCTTCTTACGTGAAATATCCCCACCATAACATTTAGCTAATACGTTTTTCTTCATTGCAGATAGTGTCTCTCTCGCAATTACTCTAGTGCCAATACTTGCTTGTATAGGAACAGTAAACATTTGTCTTGGTATAATCTTTTTTAAGTTTTCTACTATTACTTTACCTCTTTTATAAGCATCATCCTTATGTACTATTATACTTAAAGCATCTACTATTTCTCCATTTAGTAGAATATCTAATTTAACTAATTTACTTTCTTTATTACCAATGAAATCATAATCAAACGAAGCATAACCTTTAGTAAAACTTTTAAGTTTATCAAAGAAGTCATACACTATTTCTGAAAGTGGAAGTTCATATATTACATTAACTCTTTTTTCATCAATATATTCAACATTCTTATATATTCCTCTTTTATCCTGACAAAGTTCCATTACACTTCCTACGTATTCATTTGGTACAAATACATTTGTTCTTACATAAGGCTCTTTTATACATTTTATTTTACTTTGATCTGGCATTTTATTTGGGCTATCTATGTTAATTTTTTCTCCATTATTAAGTTCTACTTCATAAATAACACTAGGACTTGTTGCAATAAGTTCAATATTAAATTCTCTTTCTATTCTTTCTTCTACTATCTCCATATGAAGTAATCCTAAGAAACCACATCTAAAACCAAAACCTAAAGCATCCGATTTTTCAGGCTCAAATGTAAGGGCAGCATCATTTAATTTTAATTTCATAAGTGCTTCTTTTAAGTTTGGATATTTACTACTATCTATTGGAAATAAACCACTGTAAACCATTGGTTTCATTGGTTTATAACCAGGAAGTGCTTCTACTACAGCACCATCATGACAGATAGTGTCACCAACACGTACATCTTCTATGCTTTTAATACTTGCTGTTAAATACCCAACTTCTCCGCTAGATAACTCACTTCTTGGACTATCTTTGGGAGTTGTTTTTCCAAGTGCAGTAACTTCATATACCGCTCCTGTACTTATCATTTTTATTTTATCTTTTATTTTTACTTTACCATCTACTACTTTAATTAATGCTACAATTCCTTTGTAACTATCAAAGTATGAGTCAAATATAAGAGCTCTTAAATTATCAGATGAACTTTTTGGAGAAGGTACTCTTTCTATAATAGCGTCCATTAACTCCTCTACTCCCTCGCCTGTTTTACCACTTACACATAATATTTCATTTCTTTCAAAACCTATTGTTTTAACAAGTTCATCTTTTACTCTTTCAGGATCAGCATTAGGTAAATCTATTTTATTAATAACTGGAATAATTGTTAAATCATTTTCAAGTGCTAAATATAAATTAGCAAGTGTTTGCGCTTCTATACCTTGCGTTGCATCTACAACTAATATAGCACCTTCACATGCTGCTAAACTTCTTGATACTTCATAACTAAAGTCTACATGTCCAGGAGTATCTATTAAATGAAGTGTATAACCTTTATACTTAAGTTCTACTGCATTTAATTTAATAGTAATTCCTCTTTCTCTTTCTATATCCATATTATCTAAAAGCTGTGCTTTTTTTTCTCTATCTGTAACATTACCACATATATCAAGTATTCTATCTGCTAAAGTACTTTTACCATGATCTATATGTGCAATTATACTAAAGTTTCTAATTTTATTCATGTCCATTTTCTTTCACATCCGATTAAAAGTATATCATATTTTTATTAATTATAAAAGAATTTAACTTTTATTTAATATTAAAACTGATAAAATGAAACATTTTATCAGTTTTAGGTTTAATTATAAATTATTTCGTAAGAATTTTCAGAACTTCCATCTCCTGAAGACCATTGAGCATCTGCCTTGATACTAATTACAGGACGCACACCGCGCGAAGAGTTGACATAGCTGTAGTCGAGGTTGCCAGGGCCGACAGAACCGCGCACGAACCACACGCGAGCACTGTTGCCACGCCAGTCGTAAGGCGAAAGCAACCACCAGTAAGTACTTCCTGTTATACTTCCTCCTGTACTATTTAAATAATACCATGCATATGGACTTGTTAAATTATTATATCTATATCCGCCTGCATATGCAACTTCATCTGCTGTCATTAATCCTATTGGATATGTTAACTTAGCCTCATTGTTACTTCCTGAAAATGCATCTTTACTATTTGTACAATTATATGTTGGTGTCATTGTACTTGGATTTAATCTTGAGTATGCTGCATAGTAGAATTGTGAACCAGTTGCACTATATGTTCCACTTCCTACCTCTCTATCATTACAATATACTGCTTCTGTACTTATGTATTTTGTGTAAATACTTAGGTTATTACTATACCATGTATCAATTACTCCTTTTATCGTACTATTGTTTTCATTTGTTCTATTTGAAGCTAAGCTTCCTGTTGTTCCATACATATATCCTACATACATTGAATCATCTCGAGAACTATTAAATGCACTTTCCCCTATATATCCTTCAGTTGTATCAGGACTTGTCCCTGCATATAGAAGTCTTACACTTCCATCATGATTAGTTCTTATTATTCTCCAGTAGAAACCTCCAAACTTTACCCAGTTATTCTTTGCATCTCCTGCAAAATAATATACATCTTTTGCTGCACTACCTGCTATACTTTCTGTACTTTTATATAATGTACCTGTGTTAGTAGTTGTAAATATTGTACTAAATGAACTTCTTGTTGTTCTTGTTGGATTATCTTCGTATATTTTTGCTGCTAATGTTCCATCATCAAATGGATTATTTGATTTAAATGTAATCGAACAACTCTTGTTAGAAGTAACTTTACTTAATGTATAAGTATTTCCCGAAAGTGTTCCTCCACACGTGTTAGTTTTTAATTCTAATTTATAATCATCACTAGGTGTAACTGTAAAACTTACACTTCCATTATATCCAGTACTTTGTGTAGTTGGTGCACTTACTGTTCCATTTGTTGCACTTAAACTTACACTATATCCATCTTTAAAGTTTATCGTGCAGTAGTCTGGTGTTTTTATATTCTTTAATATCATTGAATTCTCTTCATAATTCCACGAAGCAGATGTTCCATTCTTACACGTTACTTTATCTACTAAATATTTACTTAATAAGTTATTATATGTAAGTGTTGTACTATTTCCATTTAATGTATAACTTAAAAGGTTTATATCACTACTTGGATTTAATATATATGGATCACTTGCTGTTCCACTTCCTGTTACTTGTACATCACTATT
>OLGM01000499.1_pt1 | contig 24776 bp, 21 predicted proteins | sample 1606001 | NCBI WGS metagenome assembly OLGM01 (sample SAMN03283294) | human gut metagenome | biome: human-associated habitat; material: feces | host: Homo sapiens | place: Peru | collected 2012
CTGTTAATATTCACATATTACCTTTCTATGATATTATACTGTAGTATATTTTAGGAATTAATTCAATATTTTTGTATGCTAAGTTTTAGGAATTAATTCAATATTTTTGTATGCTAAGTTTTAGGAATTTGATTAGATTGAGAATGTCTTAGAATTATAAATGATTGTTTAAATAATCAGAAAAACTTGAGGCTCCCAGACGCCGCCTCTTTTTTAACATTTTGGACCAAATGAAATTGCCTTTAGCTACATCAATTATACCCCGTTTATATGCATCGACTAATATATCTGCTGTAGTTGTATACTCAAGCGAATACTCATTAATATAAGAAAGTGTATCATTAAAATTATTACTTGCAACTATTCCGTTTCTGGATACAGCCAATGCAATAGATGAAGCTTCCCCATTACCGATAATTTTGTGACCTTTATCAGGCTTTTCTGTAAGCTTATAATATAATTCAAACTCTTTGGTTTCGAAAAGAAGCTCCATCATTGTTAAATTACCGGAATTTATCATACTATCTACACGAACCCTCATCCACGATAAAACAGGTCTGTTAATTTCCTCATATACCGGTTTAGGGATTATTAACCTGCCTGGGTATAACTGTGAAAGCAGATTTTCATAACCTACCCATAAAAATGAGGACAAACAATCTGTATCAATAAAAATATCTTTAATCAATAATTTCGTCACCCCCATTATCTCCAAAGACAAGGTCACTTCTAAATGCGTCTAACAATATTTCTTCATATTTTCCTGTAGAGATTTTTCCTTGGTCATATAAATTATCTGCTGTACGAATATATTGACCGGTTGTTTTCATACTACTGTCTACCGGTGTTGCTTTATATAAATCAGTATCATAACCTAATCTGGCAGCAGAATATTGTACATTTACCTGCAATTTATTACAGATGGCGTTGTCAATTTTACCGGTACTTTTTAATCTATATAATATTGCTTTCCTGCTCATCCCAAAATGTTGTTCCAACCAGACTACCTGTTCTAAAGAAACAGAATTACAATCTCTAAGCATATTATACAAAGCTGCGGATGGTAATAAAAAATGGGATGCAAACATGTCTGCCTCAAGTTCTTTATCATTGCCGCCATTAATTACAGTAGAGCATACACACTTTTTTGATTCGGTATCGTAGTACAGATGATAAAATTCATGTGCCATTGAAAATCTCTGTCTGCCAAGTGACATACCGGAATTAATTGCTATTAAATTACCACCGGTGGTTTTTATACACATACCACTGATATTATGTCCGAGCGGATATAATACTGTTGTAAGGTCAGACATAGTATTGGCAATAGAAAAAATATCAATCGGAGACATCGTGTCCTCTCCTAGTTCTTTTCTAAGATTAACTGCCATACTGTCAATTTCATTAATACCTATCATGCCTGAAGTCCCTCCGATATCTCTTGCATATTTTCAAGATTTAAAGCTATTCTATTTATGACAGCAATTGATTTCAAATCTTCCATTGTCATTCCATTGGTACGAAATGACACATTAAGGCAGGGTATGTCATCTTTTTCATTAACGATAGTGCTTATCTTACATCCAAATAACTCTGAAAGTTTCTTCAAAACATCTGTACTTGCTTCTCTTTCGCCTTTTTCAATTTTTGATATAAGGCTTTGGTCAACTTGCAGGTATTCAGCAATAACAGACTGATTAAAACCCGCTTTTGTCCTTAGTTCTTTAATTTTACTTCCAACGCTTAAGTTATTCACGGTATTAAATCCTCCCTTTTTATGTATAATACCATGTTTGTGTCATAAAGTAAACACCTGCAAAGATATATTTTATGACAAGACTGTTTTTTATCAAGTCGAATACGCATGATATATGTACAAGCTATTTTAATAAAATGTTTTTGATGTTCTATTTAATATGAGAGTCTTATGCTTCCAGTGAACGATAATCTACTTTTCCTATTGGGGTAAAAGGTAACTTTTTTGATTTATATATATTAATATTTCCAACTGACAAATTAGTTTCTTCTATATCAACATTTATTTCATTACCAGTAAGTCCTTCATTAATTAAGTCAGGAGAACTGATTTTACCATTTTTAGATAATAACATATTTCCTCTGATTCTAAATTTTGATGGAATTTGTCTTGATGACATATTTATATTAGCAATAATTTGTTTGTAAACAATTTCTTCTACCAATTTTATACTTTCTTTATCATCTAATAATTTATTACCATTTAAGACAATATGAGCTATTGGCATTAATCCTCTTTGTTTATCATCATAATATTGAACAATTCTGCAATACTTAACCTTATTATTTTCTTCAATTATTTTTTCTATCTCATAAGGTTTAATTTTATACCCATCAAGTGCGATAATATAATTTGCTTTTTCATATTTTATTATCTCTAACATTTTTCTTGCATTTGCTTCTAAATCCATGGAATCAGGGCGTGGATCAACAAAATCTGAAATAGCACCTATTTGAGAAGATGCAAGCCATAGTTGACCACTTTCTGGAATATTAGGAACTAAATATAAAATTCTACTTCCTTTTTTAACACCTAAACCTACTAACATTCTCGAAAAAGAATCTATTTTTTAAAACAGTTCATTATAACTTATTTTTGTTCCGCAATATGTTTCCGTGATTCTATTTATATTATTTCGATTTTTTTGCTTTATGTACTCTGTTAAATTTGTTTTTGGATTTTCAACATTAATTTTTTTGTCATAAAATTTCATCCATAGTTTATCAATGTGTGGATATATTGTTTTCTTTGCCATAGTTCCACCTTCTTCTCATATTCCAAACAACGTCGTATTTGCCAATGTCCATACTCTTAAGGATATTTTCACGGTAAATCTGGTTGTTATGTTCATTTAGTATTAATTTGCTGAGGCTTTTATTTACATCCTCATATTCTCTTTCTTCTTTTGTCTTTTTGGTCAGATATTCCGCATCAAAAACATCATGCTTCCAATCTATTTTTTTAAATGTATCTGCGAGGTAACGTTCTATAAACATTGCACCGATATCCAGATGTTCTTTACGGTTAATTGTTTTGATATGTCTTGATATTAAATACCAAACGGATGTTGCCATTTTATCTCTAAGAAACAGGCTCATATCCTTAATGTACTTTTTGCTGATAACAGGTGGTTTTGTTATGTAAATTGGGTTACCGACATCAATATAAGCTATATTTTCGGTATCATATTTTATCATTATTATTGGAACGATACCTTTTCCTGTCTCTAATGCCAGATTAATAGGTCCGTCATACAAATTATTAATAAGTTTATTAGGATTGTAATTGTGGGAACCCTCAGGATAAATTAATATACTTTGTGTTTTTAATACCCTTTTCATTTTTGGGAGCAGGTCACTTCTTTCTGTTTTATCAAGAACATCAAATACAATCATTCCGTTTAGCCATGACAGATATACCTCTGGATTATATTTAAGTGATTCAACCGACCCTAGTATCAGATAGGAATTTCTGTCAATCACATTAAGCATTATTTCTATATCTTCAGGACATGTATGATTACCGACAAAAATATAACTTTCATCCTTTTTTAATTGTGGATATCTTTCTACAATAACATTATTTTTATTATGTGATATAGGATAATCTGAAACAGAAATATAACCGTCATTTAAAGTTCTGTAATATTCTTCATCTGTGGCATAGTTACTTTTTTCGGTATAAATCACTTTAGTATGTGTAAAGAAATTACATAATTTTCTAAAGAATTTATGCGATTTTCTCCGCAAAAACAGACCAACATCCGTTGTAAAATGATTTACATCTTTTTCATTCAATTTGCTTATAAATAAATTATGTTTCATATATTATCAGTCCAATTTTTGTGCATATATTCTTTAAAGTCATATTTTTTTGTAATTGTCTTTTTATTAAGACGGGTCCTAAAATATATGCATTCTTTTTATCAATCTTTATTTTATCTACGCTTTCCATAACTGAATAGAATTCTCTTTCAGTAGTATCCAGATATCTTGTCAATTCTTCTTCCCATACATCTTCTGTCCAAGAATTTTTTAAATACTCCTGTCTTCTTTCTTCCATAAACTCAATATGTATATCTCTATCTATTGGTCTGACGTATGGCGTTGCATGCTTTTCTATATTTTCATATACCATTGTTGCCAATACATCTCTTAAATTCAATAACGCTTCTTTTTTATTATCATATTTAGCCAAATCAATAGGTGCTCCAAAATTCATAAAAATTTTATCACTACCAAATTCGTAAAAAGGGGCTATTGGGATAACCTTATAACCAGTCCTTTTTGCTAAAATATAAGGACTTGAAAAGAGCTTATTAACTAAGTTATTTTCAGTATTATTATGACCGCCTTCTGGAAAGATTAGTACACTGCTTCCGTTTTTTAAAATTCTTTCCATTTTAGGAATAGCTTCTTTTCGGCTTTTATTATTAATTCGATTTACATATATAAAACCATTTAACCAAGCAACATACATTAATCTGTTATATTCAACTTGATTAGTTGACCCCATTAATAAATATGTGCTTCTATCAATTGATGCTAAACAAGCAATAATGTCATTGCTAAATCCATGAGTAGAAACAAAAATATAAGGCTCATTGTGGTTTAAATCAGGGTATCTATCTATAATAATTTTCTCCGGTGTAGCTATTTTTAGTATTTTTTTCAAAACTTTCGCAATTATTCGTCTTCTCTTAATTCCTTTGTCTGAAGTAAAAGAATTTATATCAGCATCAAGTAAAGCAACTAATTTATAATTTTTAGCTTTTTTACACCTTTGTTCAGTAATCTTAGATTTCTTAACTTTCATTATATTATCCTTATAATAAATTGAATATTTCATCATTTTGGGAGTACTATACATATATCATCTTTGCAAAATCCCCGGAACGAAATCTCCGTTTTGATTAATGACATATTCGTTCTCCTTGTTCAGTAAAAATTGATTTTCAAGTTCGCTGTTGTATTTAAAACCTGTTGCCTTGAACTTTTTTATATATAAATGATTCAAATACAGTTCTTTATTAATATTTTCAAAGGAATCTTTACGTATTCCCAGTTCATCCCATAATTTTCTTCGCATATTTTCCATTATTATTTGCAGATTATATGTCTGCTCAAATATATTTTTATCTGTAGCCGCATAATACGGTGTACCGAATTGTACAATACACTTATCATATAGACTGCTTTCTTTTTTACAAATTTGTGCTGACTCCACATATTCAAATATAACAGGGATAATTGGTTTTCCTGTAATTAAGCTGACTAAAGTAATTCCGGCTTTTAGTTTTTGCATTGGCAACAGAGGATGCAGGTTCCACGTCGATTCTCCAAACATGAAGCCATCGTTGCCTTTTAGTATTTTGTTGCAAAAATCAATCAATCCTTTTTCGATAGACTTTTTGTCTGCTCTGTCGATAAATGTACCGTCACTCATAAAAAAGAATGTCCGTGATAATGTATTCAATCCGTCATAAGCTACCAAAGGAGAAATCTTTCTCTTTAATTTCCGAAAAACTTCTTTGATAACGAAAACATCGTGAGAATTTGAATGATTACCCGAAAACAAAACATTTGTATCTATCAGGTTCTCGGCTCCTCTTATTTCTATTGGAAAATTACGAAATAATGGTGCTATAAAAGCAACAAACTTACTTGAACCGGTAGAATGTTTTTTCCTTTTTATACATATATTTCTAAGATTCTCATAGTAATCCTTTTTAGCTGTCAGAGACCACGTTTCCACTTCCTTAAATGGAATGAATAAATGAGGTTCTTTTGTATCCATAATTTTTACCTGATGTTTTCAATAATATTTCCTTCTGAATCGTAATACCCTGAACATTCGTTTTTCAAAGCCTCTACATCTCTTTTTCCACTTTTATGTACGGGCATAGTTTTTCGGATTTTCCACAACTGAGGGACTTCATCTGCCGGCAATGATTCAGTGCAGTTTAAATATAGTCTTTTAATAACCTCATTAATGTTTTCGTCACTTTTCAGAATGATATGTGCTGCAGATACTTTTTTTGATTTATATGTTGTATCGATGACTTTGCATAAACTGATGTTTTTATCCTTTAAAATTACCTGTTCGGCATCAAACAGATAAATTACTCTTCCGTTATCCGATTTATAACTATCTGTGGAACGACCCAGAATAAACAGATATCCTTCTTCATCAACATATCCTATATCACCTGTGCATGCCCATATCTGACCTTTGGAGTCTTCCTTGAAAAACTCGGATGTTGCTTCCTCGTTATTAAAATAACCTTTCATATGGGCAGGGGTAATTGCACGAATTTCTCCTCTCTCTCCATATTTCAATTCTGAATCTGTTTCTATGTCAAAAGCAGATACTATTGCTTTTCCAAGCATAGGATAACCGACACTATTCTTTTTTGAGTGTAATCTTGAAGTTATTGTAAGGGTTGAACCTAACTCACACATACCATAACCTTTCAATAACGGGTATTGACATCCTCTAGCCTTTAGAAATGCGTTGATTTCATCTTCTGTATCTGAAAGAATCTGTTCGCCTCCGGTAATAGGATATTTCATAGCTGATAAATCTAAGTTATGAGCTAAATGATAAGTTATAAAACTAACCCATATGCTTGTTGGGACTAATGTTAATGCAACATGATATTTTCTCAAAATACTTATAAATGCTTCAACATTAAATCTTGGTTCTAATATAACAGTTACTCCTTTTTGTAACGGCATAATTGTACTAAGCACAATTCCTGTAGAAAACCATACAGGAACCATTTGTAAGAATATGTCACCTCTTAAATAGTCGTAACCATAGTCATAATTTTGAATTGTTGCATTTATCCCATCGTTTGTAAGTACAATACCTTTAGATGCACCGGTGCTTCCGGATGAATACACCATAATTGCATCATGGTTTGGGACATAATCTGCTGCAGTTGTAGGTTCAACTTTTACTTTTTTATCAACAAACGACTGCCAGCTTACCAGCTTATCTGAATACTTAATATGAGTATTGTTTTTTAGCTTACTAAGACTTCTGATTAATATTGAAGCTGAATTAAGAGCGGGGATTATAATTATTTTTTCAATATTAAGCTTATTAATAACAGGTTGAATCTGTTTATAAAAACTGTCCAATACAAACAAAACTTTACTATGTGTCTCGTTAATTCTCGATAATAATTGTTCTTCTGTAAAAAATGGATTTACAAAGTTACATACAGCCCCTAACTTATTAACTGCTAAAAGAAGGTATATGGCTTCCGGTGTTCCTGCTGTGCAAAGAGAAATAATATCTCCGCTTTGGATTCCCATACACTTTAATGAGTATGCACACCTGTCCACTTCTCTGAATAAAGTTCTGTAAGATATTTTGTTATTAAAGTAAATCAGTGCAATATCTGACATATGTTCAGAATTGCTAGTATATACATTTTGATATACTGTACATTTTTTCAACGGTTTATTGATAAATTCTTTAGAGTAATATTTTAACCAAGGCTTATCTATTGATGGATACCCGGTCATTTCATCTGCGTTCATCATTGTATTTCTCCTTAAATAATTTATTGAATTGAATATTTCTGTATCTTAGTGGTATTTTATCGAACCCTAATTTTTCACACAGTTCTAAATGTGTTCTTTTTTCTTTTGGAACAAAAGTGTTGATTATCTGTTCGTCCATCGAATAACCTGCCCATTCCATAACACGTTGTTGAACAAATCCATTCCAATAATCATCATCTAATTCATTACGTTTGCATATTCCTTCTTTATACCAGATTTCCCATTTAAGGCTTGCCAGAGTATCCCGTATCTTTTGTGTAAGATCAGTAATAGAATTATCAGGCATAATTTTTTCTCCGGTATTGATTACAAATCTGTTTCCATACTGTTCAATAGCTATCGGGATAATCGGAGTATTGGTTTCAATCGAAATTGAAGCTGTCCCATAAGGAATATCATATATGAGCTCGTTTTCTGATAAGTTCCATGTTCCTTCTGGAAAAATCATCATAGAATTTCCGGCTTTTAACAGTCGTATCATTATTTTTTTAGTATTATGCCTGTCTATATTACTTTTTTCATTAACGTAAACAACACCGTTTAATTTCATAAACAAGCCGTTAAAACCTTTATTTATGTTTAAAAAATCTGCCGCCAGAATGTAAAATGGTTTTGCTATCTGCTCATTAATAATTTCAAAATCCCACTTTCCTATATGAGTTACTGCATAAATTACAGCTTTATCGGTATCTTTTATTTCATTTAACAATTCTACATGAAAATGATTAATTTTTCTTTGTATCCGCAACATGCACCTTAAAGGTGGTCTTAAAATTTTTCTGATAATTAACTTGTTTTTTATGGGAATATCAGCTTTTAGCATATCAGCCTTTTTTGACTGGTAGTCTGTAAACTTATTTTCTTGTCTGGTGTTTATTTCTATCAATTTTTATGTAGCCTCCTTTATTACTTCAAACCCAGGACAAATCTGACACCGGGTATTTTTTTACATATTTCAACCAGTAAAGCCGTAACAAAAATAGAGATATTCATAATTATCAGTATCTGAATAAACACGTCACAGTTAAGGTATTTAATTGCAAAATACCCAACAGGGAGCAATACAGTCATATGAATGAAATAAATTGCAAATGAACAGTTCGATAATTTCTTAAAGAACCTGTTTGTATAGTTTATATATTTCTGACCGGTTCCAATTACACCAAAGACCATAGTTGTACATGAAACCGCCCATATCAGGCGCATCCATGTATAATCTGCTGTCCACACACTTATTTCATCCATTTTCATCAGCATAAATCCCATACATATATTTGTACTTATGCCAATTAATAGCAGACTCCAACTATATTTTGCGGTTAATTTATAAAATTCAATATTATCGTACAATAACAATCCCAAAGCAAAGAAAGCAATATATTTAACAGGTGATTCATCACTTTGTCCATATGAAATTATGTAAATTAAAAGTGTAAACCATATAAGTGAAGCTGCCTTAACCTTTATCTGATTTGTAGTCTTTGACTTATATCTGATAATTGGGAATGTTGCTAAAGAAATCAAAAATAAATATATCAAAAACCATAAATGTGATGGGGTAAAGCCTCCATCATACCCATAAAAACCATCAGAATATGTAGTAAAAAAGTGTACATACGCCTCAAAAATATTTTCATTGAACCCATAATGATTTTTCATTACAAAATATGACTGAATCGGTACCAATAAAAGTATTCCAGCTAAAAATGGAATAAGCAGTCTTTTACATCTTTCAATATAATATTCCTTGATAGTTCTTTTTTTTAGACTATACATAGTGGTTAAGCCTGCTATTAAAAATAGTGTTGCCATATACCAGCTTCTTAGTGAATTGTATATTATTGTAGGAATTAAAGATTTAACACCTTCAATATAGAATCCATCCTGCAGGTGATACATTTCACAAGAATGCGCAACAAACAGTCCTAATATTATTAATACACGGATATTATCCAGATAATATTTTCGTTCATTTTTTGCTGCAACCTGTCCTTCGTTATTTTCTTCCAACTTTCTTCTTCCTTTCCGTATATTCTCCTGTCACCTCAAGTCATTACATCATTAGCCGGTCTTTAGCACTTTGTTCAAGTATTTTTAAATCGATCTTTCCAATATAAGTAAACGGTAACTTTTTGACAATGAATACATCTTCTATTTTTTCATCTTCCGGAAATTCTTTCAAAGCAACATTATTAATGTTTATCAATAAAATATTCTTATCAATCGGCTTTTTTAATATGCAAAAACAATAAGGCCTCAAATAGCCGTTATGTATTTTGTCATTTTCTTGAACAATTATTGCTTTTTCTACATAACTTAGTGATTCAATTTTTTCTTCAAATTCAAGTGGAAAAATTTATGTAACCTCCTTTATCACTAGCTTCTCTTCGCAGGATATCAATTTAGATAGTTCTTGGCTTATTTGTCCCAATTTATCATACTTTACTTTTCCTACCGATGTTCTTGGTAACTGCGGCATGATAATAATTACATTTGGCCAGCATATTTCTGAAATTGTTTTTTTGATAATTTCAAGCATATCCTTTTTTGCCTTATTAATATCCTTTACATATGTATAATCAAATACCATATACATAAAAATTTTCCCATCAATTGCATTGAGCTTACTAGATTTGATACTTCTATTTTTCAATATTATCTCGTTTATGTCTAAAAGGTTTATTCTCTCGTTTTTTCCTTTATATGTAATCTCTACTGGAGACTGCCACCTATCGAGAACAGTAAGGCAGCCATCCCGATCTATAACTGCGTAATCTTGAGTATCATACCAAACTATGCCTGCTTCATCTTTTATTAAAGCTTTTTGTGTTAAATCATCCCGTCCGTAATATCCATTCATCAAACAAGGACTTGTTATATACAATCTGCCTCGTTGATTATAAGAAACACTATTTCCAGATGCATCTAATAGTTTTACATTGTTAAATGGTAAAGGAATTCCAGCAGTTCCAATCTTATGGCAATATTGATGTGTAAGCGAAAATGCAGTATTTACCTCGCTTGCACCAAAACCTGCCATCTGAATTAATCCTGTTTGGGAATAAAATGATTTCTGTTGGTTTGGTTCGCATCGCTCCCCACCAACAATTACCTCTCTCAAAGAGTTTGCAATATCTTTTATGTCATTATTTGATAAAGTAAGCATGGAATCCCATAAATATTGTGACCAAACCCCCAATTGCGGTTTATGTTTAATAAGATATGTTGGGATTTTATTGTAACTTAATTCCAACTCTATGATATTTACACCACCCAAACACAATATGGTGTGTACTATATCCGCATCCCAAAATGCTAAAAAAGGTGGAACTAAAGCTAATTGCTTTTCATCTCGCCGAAATCCTAAATTTGCAATTTTATGCTGAAAAGCTAATGCATTATTTGCGTCATGTGAAAGCAAAACAGCTTTATTAATTCCTGTTGTTCCACTTGTGAATGCAATATTACATGGCAGTCCCTCCTCATATACACTTAAAACTTCACCTGTAATTCTCTTTCCGTGTTTTAGAAAACTTTTTAAGGATTGAATTCTTCTGATATTTTTTCCAAAAACAATATTTCGTTTTCGTAAAAGCGCTAATCCGATTTTTTCTTTGTTCAACCCAGAAACAGAATTATCCAATGGTAATAAAACTTTTTTTATATCTGAAAAAATATCTTGATTGAGAACTTCTGCAACTTTATCTTCAAATAAATCTAAGGTGAAAATCATTTTTGGTTTTACGTTTTTTATTTGACGACAAAGCCGATTTACGCCTTCGTCTGTTACTTCAACATCAAAAGCATTTAAGTTACAGGTTACCAGCCCTATTGATGTTGCTGAATATTTTATTGCATACATTTCTGGAGTTGTTAAACTTATTGTACAAATCACATCTCCAACATCTAATTTTTCAGCCATAAATGCACGTGTATAACTATCTACCATTTTTGTAAATTCACGAAATGTATATTCTTTCAATCCACGATAATTGATAATTACGCGATCTGGAGCATCTCCAATGCAAGAATACAAATAATCTTTTTGATTCATTTTGGGTAATTCCGAATGCATTGCTTCTTCGCTATACCACTGCTTCCAAATACGATCCCTTGAAATCACACCAGTAATTGGTCTATCTAATATTCGTCTTTTACTCTCATCTACTCTATCTAATATAGGGGTATCCATAGCAAATCTTCTCCTCTGTAATTATGTATATTAAAAGTGTAAACCATATAAGTGAAGCTACCTTAACTTTTATTTGATTTTTTCTTTCTTTCCGTATGTTCTCCTGTCATATCAAGTCTTTACATCATTAGTCGGTCTTTGTTTTCGACTATTTAAAGAAGATATATCATTCGTCGTACTTATCAACTTCTATGTACTTGCTTTTGAATGTCTTGAATTTATTTTTAAATGTTATTGTGTCATCATCGGAACTTTCTGGCTGTGTAAATAATATAACAACCATAATATATGGTAGCATTGTGAAACAGGCTTGTTTTGACTGTATTATGATTTCTTTTCTTAATGTTTCCCATAATTCCATTTTGTTAGTTTTTACAGCAACCTTTCTCTGCCTTACGAGATGTTTTGCATTATTTGATAAACAATAAGTTACCGGCGTAAATGCTGTTTTAAGTAAAAAACATCCTTTGATTATTATATTTATTGTGTTGTTTTCCTGATATGACATTGTTGAACAATACATATTCGGAAGAAAACTTACACAGAATATAATTAATATTATCATTAATGAATCTTGTGCTACTCCGCCCAAAGAGGTATTGGGTATAACCGGAGCCTCTGACGTATTTTGGTCCATTCTATAGATGATTGCATACGTCATTGGTATTAACCAGTATGCAACCGACACCATACATAACGAAATCAATAAACGTTTAGCACTTAAATCTGCCGCTAATAATATGGTTGTATTTAATGATACAAGTAATGCTCCAATTCCCATCAATCTGCTTATAACATTTACCTGCCATGGTATTTTTTTTATTCCTCTTAATGTCACAACATTCATTCGGAAACCGTGAGACAACATCATACTGCATCCGATATTTGCAAAAAGTGCAAATACCATAATACATATTGATATTACAGTTAATTTTGAAAAATCAATTTTAAATGTGTTATAATAACATATAAGTAAAAGGACTCCATATTCAAATGTTAAAAGCATTATTGATAAAATTGATAAAAAATTGTTCTTAGCTGCTTTGATGCCTGTTAACAGTATCATTGTAAATCCGATTATAAAAAGTATTACTAATTTCTTATCAACATAAAAATCACTTTTATCAAAGCTAATCCATGAACATATCATCAGGGCAAGTGAACATATCATACAAATTATTTTGATATATGAAACACCTTTTATTTCTTTAAATTCTTTATTTTCAATCTCATCATTATTTAAAGACACCTCAGCCCGTATTATATCTTCAAATACATTTTTGATTCCTGTGTTAAATAATAATGCCATACTACATACAAACAAATTTGAAACATAGTTATCAAAGATAGTTTTGCCGATAATTGGTTCCAATACCGCATATAATGATATTATTATTCCTACAATATGTATCTTTTTTACAGGAAATCCTTTAAAGCATAACAGCAATAACAATAGAAAGAAAACGCTTCCCAGACCAATCTGGACTGCCACAATATCGCACCATGATACATAACTTAATATCCCAAATGTACCGATTACTATCGGAATACAGCTAATGATGTATTGTGTAATATTTTTGTCTTTGCTTTCTACATATATAACCATACTCATAGCTCCGGATAGCGATAATATAATATTGCTCACATTTTTCGTTACAATAATATGGTAGATACCTATACCGGAAATCAAACTATAGAATATTAATTTTTTAATATTGGCAAATTTAATATTTTTGCTTATTAATAATGAACACATTATTATCATCATTAACAGGGCAACAATGCCGTATGACAATCCCATTGATATAAGATTGCTGTAGTCATCTGCTATGTGGCAAAGCATATATATTGTTCCGGAGGTAATGATAAATACTATCAGAATTTTGTCCTCAAATGAATAATTACTCATTTTTTTCGTTATAACCCTGACACAGGTCAGATAATATCCCAATGTTGCAAAAATTCCAACGAAGAATACAGCATGCCACCATCCGGCTATATTAAAGAAATGTTGTTTTGGTATTGTCCAGTTAAGCACTGTGGAATCACTTATTATCCATGATGCCTGAATTGCAATACCTATACATCCACATATGATTGCCATTATTATGCTATATTTCTTTTTGGTGATAAAGTCTCCGTTTTTCTTTGCAAAAGCAACCAACGAACCGATTAATATCGTCAGTCCTATTGCGTCACCATATGTAGCTGCTTTGTAATAAAATAATCCCGGTAAGTCATTAGATGGATTCATTATTTTATACATAAAAAACAGCATGCAGAATCCTGTTAAAAAAGTTATTGCGGAAGCTATTATCCCACATAAAATATATTTATTTTTCGTACCTTTCATAATCATTTATCTCCTTTTCAAGTTCTCTGTAATTTACTTTGCCTATGGTCGTTCTTGGAAGTGCATCAATAAAACGATATTCAACCGGACGTTCCCATGTATCAAGTTTTTCATCAGATATATTTCTTAATAATCGTTCGATATTTTCTTTGTTATTACCTTTATCTAAAACAACAAAAGCAATAAGTTCACAAAAGACATTAGTTATTTTTCTTCCGACAATGGAAACTTCATGAATCCCTTCAATTTCCACAAACATATCTTCTATCAATTTAGGAAACACTTTGTGATACGCATTATTCCCCCATGTTGCAATGATACGTTTAATTCTGCCTGATATTGTGACAAATCCATCTTCGTCTATATGACCGATATCTCCGGAGTGGATATATCTTTTTCCGTCATTATGCACTTTGATAATATTGTTTGTTTCTTCTTCGTTTTTGTAATACCCAAGCATCATTGTCGGTGTACTAAAACATATCTCTCCATCACGGTTGTATGGCAACTCATTTATAGTATCAGGTTCTACAACCTTAATTATTGTTCCGGGTAATGGAATACCAACTGTTCCTACCCTGCTTACTTTAGGCAATGAGGTAGCAACTGTAGCTGCTGCTTCGGTCATCCCATAGCCAACCGATATGGTCGTATCGGCATTGTGGTTTTTAAGAAATTTATTTGCTCTCTCTTCAAATGCAGGAGTAACTGTATCACCGCCCACAGCGAAAATTTTAATAAAATCCAGATTCATCTTTTGGATTCCGGGGTGATTCATAATGCTTTCATTCTGCGGACACCCACATATGTAATAATTGGGGCAATATTTATAAAAATTAGAAGCTGCATTTTCAGGAGAAGGATCTAAAATTAATATATTTTTTATACCACGGCATAAAGGCATATGAAGGCAAAATACAATTCCATATGCAACAAATGGAGGTATTGAATTCATAAGCTTTCCTCCACGTTTTAATTCAGGTAAAGCGTAAGTGTATTGATATACAAGACCATTCATACTTTGACTTGAAAGAACAACTGCTTTTGATTTCCCGGTAGTACCACCTGTATATACCATTACAACGGGAATCCGGGATTCATTGACTTCATCAATTTCTGAAATACTTCCATATTTAAGGAACTGCTTCCAATTCATACAATTAGCAGCTTTGACTGCTTTCAACTTAATATTAACAATTGTTCTGGTAACAACATCTGCGGATTCTGCTATTTTAAGCAATAATACATGCTGTACATCAGTCCCTTTTACTGACTCCTTATGAGTTTCCCACAAGGAGTCAATGGCAATATACATTTTGGATTTTGTATTAATCAGTATTTCATTTGTTTCTTTTACTGAAGCGGAGAAGTATATCATATTCGCTACTGCACCTATATAACTTAAAGCATAAAAAAGATATACAGTCTGAGGCATATTTAATACCTGAAGTGTTACGATATCTCCTTTACCTATTCCCAGTGCAGTCAAAGACATAGCCGTTTTTCTGATATTCTCAAACAATTCCTTGAATTTAATTTTTTTGTTAAAGTAGATGAGTGCAACATCATCCATATAATCCTTGTTATTTTGATATAACAGATGATATGCGCTACATTCCGGTATATCAGATTCATTAAGAGCTTTATCATAGAATTTAAGCCATGGTTTATCTATAGACGGATAACCTGTCTTTTGTTTTTCTGTACCAAACATAATTTATTCTCCTTGTATTTGCTTGAAATTTATCCATTTTGTTTCACAAAGCAGACTTTTTGAAACAAAATGGATATAATAAAAAAGCCCAATAAATCATATGATTTATGAGCATTTTTAAATAATTATGTGTGTTTCACATTGTCTACTATTTACAACAACCGATTTTTACATTGGCTTGTTTTTCTTTACACCTTCTATAAAACGTTGAATAACTGATGTTTAATGCATTTGCAGCTTCCCTGACTGTAATATTTCTGTTTTCCCAGAGCTTATAATATTTTTCAAAATTATCCGGAAGTTCCTTTCGCCTGACTCCGAATTGAACACCTCTTGATTTAGCGGCAGCTATGCCTTCTGCCTGTCTTTGCTTAATAAAAGAGCGCTCTGTTTCTGCGACATATGCCAGTATCTGTAATACCAAATCTGCTATAAATACTCTTGTAAGTCCTTCTTTTTCATAATTGGTATTTAACAGTGGCATATCAATAACTTCAATGTCTATATGTTTTTCTTTTGTAAGAAGTCTCCATTGTTCCAGTATCTCGTCATAATTTCTTCCTAACCGGTCAATGCTGATTATTACAAGCACATCACCTTTCTTTAGTTTTGAAACCAACTTCATATAATTAGGTCTGTTGAAATCTTTTCCAGACATTTTATCGATGTATATGTACTTTGATGTAATACCTAATTCATTTAAAGCATCCAGTTGCCTGTTAAGATTTTGATCCTTTGACGAAACTCGCACATAACCATATTTTTTCATAAATAACCTCCTTTATATACATCCCAATATAAAGCAGGCAATGTAAACACTAAATACTATTATAATTTTTTTCACATATTTACGCAAGAGCGTATACGCAAATGCGTTTGCCTTAATAAACTGATGTTATAAATATGGACAATCCGAGGTGTAATAAATGACAATAAAAGATGCTGTTATACAAAGATTTAAGGGAATATGTAAAAAACGTAATATTAAATATAATGAACTTGCAACTATGTCAGGTGTGACGCCGTCTACAGTTTATAGCATGTTAAATGAAGAACGCAGGGATATTACAATTACGACAATTAAGAAACTTTGTGACGGACTTGATATAAGTTTATCGAAATTTTTTTCCGATGCAATATTTGATGAATTAGATCAGGAGATACAATGATTAAAAAAAATGGTGGAAATAAACTTCCACCATTTTTTAAACGATTGTTTTAACCGGACAACCTAACCGCTCTAAAACGATTGTTTTAATCGGACAATCTAACCGCTTTTAAACTCCTATTTATGATACGGCTCCCCATTAATAATCCTATAGCACCTGTATATCTGTTCGCAAAGAATTACCCGCATAAGCTGGTGGGGAAATGTCATATCAGAAAAGCTGAGCTTGTAATCGCTTCTTTTTAAGATATTATTATCAAGTCCCAGCGAACCGCCTATAATAAATGCGATTGAGCTTACGCCGTTCACACCAAGTTTTTCGATTTTATCGGCAAAAGCAACGGAGTCAAGCTTAGTGCCGTTAATGGCTAAGGAGATAACATAATCATCCTCTTTGATTGCATTACTGATTCGTTCGCCCTCTTTTGCCTTAATCTGCGCCTCCACAACTTCGCTGCAGCCGTCAGGGGTCTTTTCGTCAGCGACCTCGATTATTTCAAGTTTACAGTATCTTGAAAGCCTTTTGGCATATTCATCTATTGCCATTGTATAAAATTTCTCTTTAATTTTTCCTACGCATATTATTTTGATTTTCATAATGTGATAATAACACAAGAAGTCCCCCATAACAATGGGAGACTCCTTAAATAATTTATTTTTATTTTGCACTGAGATATTCGTCAATACCTTTGGCAGCAGCTTTGCCTGCACCCATGGCAAGAATAACTGTTGCGGCACCTGTAACGGCATCACCACCGGCAAATACACCGATTTTAGAGGTCTGTCCGTTATTTTCATCAGCAATAATACATTTTCTCTTGTTAATATCAAGACCTTTGGTTGTTGAAGAAATAAGCGGATTAGGGCTTGTACCAAGTGACATGATTACTGTATCAAGGTCCATTTCAAACTCTGAACCCGGTACTTCTACAGGGCTTCTTCTTCCGGAAGCGTCAGCCTCGCCAAGCTCCATTCTGATACATTTCATTCCCTTAACCCATCCCTTCTCATCTACAAGAATTTCTGTTGGGTTAGTTAATAAATCGAAGATGATTCCTTCTTCTTTTGCATGATGTACTTCTTCTGCTCTTGCAGGAAGCTCATCCTCGCCTCTTCTGTATACGATATGGACTTCCGCACCTAATCTTAACGCTGTTCTTGCAGCATCCATGGCAACGTTACCGCCACCGACTACAGCTACCTTGGTACCTGCTACGATAGGTGTATCATATTCGTCCTTGAAAGCCTTCATTAAGTTACTTCTTGTAAGGTATTCGTTAGCTGAGAATACGCCGTTGGCATTTTCTCCCGGTATACCCATAAATCTTGGAAGTCCGGCACCTGAACCGATAAATACAGCTTCGTATCCTTCTTCCATTAACTCATCTATTCTGATTGACTTACCTACAATTACGTTAGTCTCAATCTTAACACCAAGTTTTTTAACGTTTTCAACTTCAGCCTGGACAACTGTTTCCTTAGGAAGACGGAATTCAGGAATACCATATACAAGTACACCGCCTGCTTTATGTAATGCTTCAAAAATTGTTACGTCATATCCAATCTTGGCAAGATCGCCGGCACATGTAAGTCCTGAAGGACCTGAACCAATAACTGCAACCTTTTTGCCTTTCTTTTCTTTAGGTGCTTCCGGAGAAATTCCATTCTCTCTTGCCCAGTCAGCTACGAATCTTTCAAGCTTACCGATTGCAATTGCTTCACCTTTGATTCCACGGATACACTTGCCTTCACACTGTGTCTCCTGTGGGCATACACGTCCGCATACAGCAGGAAGTGCTGATGATTCGCTGATGATTCTGTATGCTTCAGCAAAATTACCTTCCTTAACTTCATGAATGAATGCAGGTATGTTAATTGATACAGGGCATCCCTTGACACACATTGCATTCTTACAATTTAAACATCTTGAAGCTTCAGCCATTGCTTCTTCTTCATTATATCCAAGACAAACTTCTTCAAAGTTCTTTGCTCTTACTTCCGGGTCCTGTTCTCTTACAGGAACTTTCTTCATAACGTCTACCATTCTTAATTACCTCCACAGCCGCAGCCGCCATTTTTGTGTGTGTCGCCTTCTGTAAGACGTAACATAGCTCTGCCTTCTTCTGTCTTATACATAAGCTGTCTCTTCATTGACTGGTCAAAATCAACAAGATGTCCGTCAAATTCCGGACCGTCTACACAGGCAAACTTAATTTCTGAACCTACCTGTACACGGCATGCACCACACATACCTGTTCCATCAACCATTATTGGGTTAAGGCTGACAACTGTAGGAATCTCAAGCTCTTTTGTAAGGAGACATACGAATTTCATCATAATCATTGGTCCGATTGCCACGCAATGATCATACTTAATGCCTTTTTCGTTAACAAGATATTTAATTGTATCTGTTACCATTCCGCTTCTTCCGTAGCTTCCGTCATCGGTTGTTACATAAAGATTGCCTGCAACAGCTTCCATTTCTTTTTCAAGGATTAATAAATCTTTGGTCTTGGAACCTACAATAACGTCTGCATCTATACCGTGTGCATGGAGCCATTTAACCTGTGGATATACAGGCGCTGTTCCTACACCGCCGGCAACAAAAAGAATTTTCTTTTTCTTTAATTCTTCTATATCTTCATCAATTAAATCAGAAGCACATCCGAGAGGTCCTACGAAATCTTCCAGAGAATCTCCTGCCTGTAATTCTGCCATCTTAGTTGTGGAAGCACCTACTGTCTGGAATACGATAGTAACTGTTCCTGCTTCTCTATCATAATCACAAATTGTGAGAGGAATTCTTTCACCTTTTTCATCTAGCTTTGCTATAATAAACTGACCAGGCTCACATGATTTGGCAACACGTGGAGCTTCAACATCCATAAGATATATCTTATCAGCCAGTTTTTCAGCTTTGAGTATTTTGTACATAGTACACCTCCAAAAAATAATCTCCATAACATTGTATACATTCATAAGGTTTATTTCAATAATTTTTTTCAAAAATAAATAAAAAAACATTAAAACATTATTTTTCGCGGTAAAAAATAAAGGCCGTCATTAATATGACGACCCTTAAGTTATCTTTTTGGTATTTATTGTTTGTATTTGTAAGTTAATTCACTTAACTCAAATTTACCTTCTTTTTCAGCTATTTTGTAAATATCACCTGACTCTGAATCACATCCATAAAAATAATCCTGTTTTTCATCATCAATACTTACAGAAAATAGCCAGATACTCTTACCGTTTATTGACTTTTTGGAATTATATGTCATTTCAAAAAGCCCATCTTCTTCTGTCTTATGGTTATCATTAATTACTTTGTTCTTGATTAGTGTAGACCATATCAGCTGTTCAGCCGCACTTGAATCAAATTTATCAACTTTCTTCAAAGTGTATGTGTTAGTAACAACATTACTTGATAGACCGTTTTCATCAATAATAATAACAGAGAAGAAAAAGCTTCCCTCAGGCATAACAACAGGTTCAGTATACTCTGTACTGTCTGCTGTAGGTGTAACGGCTCCATCATGGGATATTTCATAATATGCCTTAGCACCGGTAGGAATATTTCCAACAACTATACGCTGCTCGGATGATGTTGAATAAGAACCACTTGCAGGAGTTATCTTAGGTCCGTCAGGTGCCTTAAATGTAATTGTATATTTTGTAGTAAAAATATCGGACTTAAATCCGTATTCATTAGTCATATAATACTTAAATTCATAAGTTCCTTCTTTATCAAGGGTAATATCCTGAGTATAAAGACTTCCATTTTTAACAGGGTCACTGCCATCCATTGTATAGTAAATCTTACATCCGTTAACCTGCAAAAAACCTACTGTCTGACTCTTTGAATAATCACCTTCGGCAGGTGTGATAACAGGATCCTGACATGCATAATTCTTAAAAAGGCTTAATACATCTTTAGTTACATTCTCATCGGCACTTACTGTATCGTAAAGTTCTGACATAGATTTGTAATTCTTGTTATCTCCGTACAATTGAATAAGATAATATATAACATTGGTATTAACGCTGTCATAAGTAAGGGCTTCATTAAGGATTGTAATTTCCTCATCTGTCTTGCCTAATTTATCATAACAATCCCTGAGATTAAGCATATCTTTTACAAGAATTTCCGATGATTTAACAGATTTACCGTCTACCGTAACATTTTCATTCTTCAAAAGAGTATCTTTATATTTCAAAGCTTTATTAAAATATTCTACTGCTTTGTCATAATCTTTATCGGTATCTTTCGCCTCGTATGCGAGGTTCTGGTAATATCCGTAATTGTTCTTACTCTTATTAACAGCGGATTTGAGTAAAAATACAATTGCTGTCACAATTAATATAACGGAAACTGCTACTGCTCCTATGATTATAAACAACTTGCGCTTGTTATTGTTATTATCGTCATCGTCATAATCATCGTCATCTTCATCCACAGGTTCAGTCTTATTGGCTTTACTGTCAAGCTTATCCCTGTACATATCTTCTGCTTCTGATGTTTCTTCGTCTATAATCTGTGCAATTGAATTGGCTAATTCATCTTCCATATTAAAATCGTCATTCATAATAATCTCCTCTTGCTAATTAACATTAGCCTAAATATAGCATAGCACTTATGTAAAATCAACAAGGTAAATATTTAAGTTTTTGTTAAGGAATTATTTTCTGCGGTTTATAAATTTGCCGGGATCTACAGCATATATCTTAACGAAACAAGATACAGTCTTGCCGTCAATTGTTGCCGTAATTGTACATTCTCCAGGCATACGTCCTGTTACCACACCATTTTGTGTAACTGATGCAATCCTTGGGTTAGATGTTCTCCATGACACCTTTCTAGGAGCTCCATCTACATACAGGTTAAATGTATCATACTGTTCCATCTTAAGATCTGTATGGCTCATAGCAATAGAATATATCGTACAATGATCCTCAACAGTTCCTGAAGAACTGTATGCAACAACATCACACGAACCGGCACCTACTGTTACAATATTGCCGTTTGCATCAACCTGTACAACGGATGTATCTGTTGACAGCCAGTTGACTCCTTCATTGGAATTAAGTGGGTATAATCTTGCAGTAAGTTTCCTTGTCTTACCTTTGAGCATAATAATTTCCGATGAATTAATTGAAATAGATGATGCATTTATAATAGGTTTTACAATTACCGTACAATGTGCAACAACCTCGTTAGTATCGGTTGAGGTGGCATTTACAATTGTTCTTCCGGGTGCTATACCAACAACATCACCATCTGAATATACTTTTGCTATTGTTGGGTCATCCGATGTCCACTCAATTCCCTTGATAGACGCATTCTCAGGATGGATTGTTGCTACTATATTATGTGTATCACCGACATATATGGTTATTTTACCTTCACTTAATGTAATAGAAGTTACAGGATTGATAACCCTTATTGCAACTGAAGCACTTACCCCGCTTCCGTCAGCTGCAAGTGCTGTAATAACTACAGTTCCCGGAGCAATGCCTGTTACTTTACCGCTTTGGTCTACAGTTGCAATACCTGAATTGCTTGTTGACCAGATTACCTTTCTGTTAGATGCACTTTCTGTCTGTACATCTGCACTGAGCTGCAATGTATCACCGATATTCATAATCTCTTTTGCATTGTGTATCTCAATGGAAGATACATATTCTTTTACCTGTATTGTACAGGTTGCTTTAAGTGAACTTTCAACGGTTGTTACAATAATCTCACAGCTTCCGCCCTTTAGACCTGTAACAACACCATTTTCATCAACTGATGCAATTTCAGGATCACTTGATACATAAGTCACTCTCTTATCCGGTGCTTCAACAGGAAGAACTGTAGGTACAATAACGAATCTTGTTCCTTTTACAATTTCTTCATGGTAAGAATTTAACGTAAGCCCTGTAACCGGCTCTGTAATTTCAACAACACAATATGCAACAACACCGGTGTCCTCACTTACGCAAGAGATTGTAACAGTTCCTACGGCTAGCGTTGTTACCTTTCCGTCAGGATCAACTGTGGCAAGTGATTTATCGGAAGTATTCCATGTAATCTTCTTATTATCGGAAGTTTCAGGAAGTACAGTTGCATTCAGCCAGAATATTGTACCTTTCTTTACGGTCATTTCGGTCTGTGAAAGAACAATTTCTTTTACCGGCTGTAAAACGGTAATATTGGTCATATCAATATAACCGCCGTCTTCGGTCTGTATAATTACGGTTGCGCTGCCGCTTGAAACAGCTGTAACCATCCCTGTATTATCAACTTTAACAACATTTTCATTAGATGAAGAAAAAGTAACATTTTTATTAGATGCATTGTCAGGTGTAATCACATAAGTAAGTCTGTTTTCATCACCAACATTCATTGTAATCGACTTAAAATCCATACTTACACCCTCTACCTGCTGGGTAATTATGAAATTACAATAAGCAACCTTGCTTGTGTCGGCTGCGGATGTCGCACTTACATAAGTCTCACCCGGACCTACAAATGTTACAAGTCCGTTCTGGTCAACGGTAACAACCGCAGGATTAAGAGAGGACCATATAACAGTATTATCAACACCATCCGTCTCAGGGGTTATAGTTGCTTTTAACTGATACTTTTCCAAAGACATCTGTGCCGTAACACTTTCTTTGTCAAGATAGATTCCTGTAACACCTTCTGTTACATAGAAATCAGCAGTTGCAATAAACAAACCGTCATCGGATACGACTGTTACGGTTGCCTTACCGCCTGATACTGCCTTGATTTCAGCTAACTGCTGCTGTCCTTCTGTTGTAGCAGGAGTTACTGAAATGATTCCGTTGTCCGATGATACCCAGCTGAGTTTGGTATTATCAGGAACTGTTGACTCACCAAGGTTTAAAAATGCGGTGATATATATACTATTGCCTTTTTCAATAGAAATTTCTTTGGTAATCTGGGCACCATTATACAAAAGTGCCAGACTGTTTACAGGATTAAGTACATTGACACGGCAGGAATATGTCTTGACGACACCGTTAATTTCCTGGGATGCAATTAATGTTGTATATCCTGTGTTGCCCTGTGACAATGCGGTAACTGTTACTGTAAGTCCGTCATCTTCAACATTGAAAGATGCAACAGCAGGATCTGCGATTGACCAATGTACAGGGGTTGTTGTATTGGTAACTGTAGCTGTTACTTTCTGGGAATCACCAATGTTAAGGGAAATCTCTGATGTGGAAAGAGAGATACCATCAATGACGCTTACGGTAACCGTTCTTGTATCGCCACGCCATGTAACGGAAATATCGGCTGTTCCTGTTCCTACGGCATTGAACATACCTGTTGTCTGGTCATAATATATTATATTATTATTGCTTGAAGCATAATTAACCTCAGATGGTTTGGCAGATGTTGTAAAAGATAACTTATCACCCACAAGAACTGTTGTGTTTGGTGAATTTACAACATAAGGTACCTTTACCGTAATAGAATCACCTGCATTACCTGAATAATCACCCTCTTTACAGCTTGCATGTACTGTTGTCGTACCGGCATATATACCCTGTACAATACCATTGCTTACTGTTGCAACTTCCGGATCGTCTGTCCACCAGTATACATCAGAAGCTGAATTGCTGTTTGTGGCAATTGTTTTTGATTCATTCTGATTAACAGTGATTTCATCATCAATAATAGATACACCTACTGTTATCTGAAAACTGTAAGATAAAGAATCAGAAG
>OLGM01000500.1_pt1 | contig 24762 bp, 28 predicted proteins | sample 1606001 | NCBI WGS metagenome assembly OLGM01 (sample SAMN03283294) | human gut metagenome | biome: human-associated habitat; material: feces | host: Homo sapiens | place: Peru | collected 2012
CGCTCAGTGCGGTGCTGATGGCGGGATAATCGTCGTACTGACGGAAGGAAATGCCGTCCTTCCAAGTGTCGGCGTTGAAGGAATCTGCATCAAAGCCCGCGCCCTCGATGACGCCCGCTTCGATCATGGCCTGGACCAGTGCACGGGCGGAAGTCGAACCGGACGAAACGCCCACGACCTTGTCCTTCAGGTCCGCCAGCTCCTTGATGCCGGTGGAATCCTCCACCAGAACGCTGACGTAGTCGGTGTAGTACGGGGTGGTGAAGTCCCAGCTCTTTTTCCGCTCTTCGGTGATGGTGAAGGTCGCCAGCACGCAGTCGATGTCGCCGGAATCCAGCAGCTCACCGCGCGTTGCAGCGGTGACGGTGGTGAACTCGACGTCCACACCCAAGTCCTCGGCGATCAGCTCGGCCAGACTATCTTCCAAGCCGGTATACTCGCCGGTCAGGGTATCCTGAAAACTGAAGCCTTTGACCGCGTTCTTGACGCCGACCTTCAGAACACCGCGGTCCACGATGGCCTGAACGTCGGCAGACAGCGCTTCCGAAGCAGCGGCTGTGCTGCCCGATGCTGCGGCAGAAGATGCCGTGGAAGCGGCAGTAGAACTGGACGAGCCGCCGCATGCGGTCAGAACGCCCAGAACAGCGGCCGTGCCAGCGGCCTTGACAAAACTACGACGCGAGATCTTTTTCATAATGATCCACTCCTCTAATTTCAGATTGCAGCCCGGACGGCTTTCCCTTCCGTCCCGCATCAGCTGCTCTATCAACAGCGGCACACCGCCTCGTTTGCGATGCCGTCCGCGATGACCTTGGTTTATCGAATGATCTTGCCCAAGAACTGGCGGACACGCTCGTTCTTGGGGTTGGTGAAGAAGTGCTCGGGGGTCCCCTCTTCGATGATCTGACCGTCGGCCATGAACACCACCCGGTCGGCCACCTGACGGGCGAAGCCCATCTCGTGGGTCACGACCACCATCGTGATGTTCTTTTCGTGGGCCAGATTCACCATGACATCCAGCACCTCTTGGATGGTCTCCGGGTCCAGCGCACTGGTCGGCTCGTCGAAGAGGATGATCTTGGTCTGTGCGCACAGCGCCCGCGCAATGGCGATGCGCTGCTGCTGGCCGCCCGAAAGCTGGGTGGGATAGACATTCGCCTTGTCCCGCAGACCCACGACCTCCAAATAGTGGTAAGCCAGCTCTTCGGCCTCCTGCTTGGATTTGTGATGGAGCTTCATCGGGGCCAGCGTCAGATTCTTCAGCACCGTCATGTGCGGGTAAAGATTGAACTGCTGGAACACCATGCTGGTCGTTTCGCGCACGAGCTTGGTCTTGTTTTTATTGGTCAGCTCCTGCCCGTCGATGTACACATGGCCGCTGGTCGGCTCTTCCAGAAAGTTCATACACCGCACCGTGGTGGATTTGCCCGAACCGGACGGCCCGATGATGACCAGCTTTTCTCCCTCGGCAACCTCAAGGTTGACGTCCTTCAAAACGTGCAGATCGCCGAAATATTTGTCTACATGTTCCAGTTTGATCACAGATGATTCCGCCTTTCCCTACCTCTTTTTCGCCGAAGCGATTCCTTCAAAGCCTCGCTGCTTTGCAAGGATACGAAAAAAGGCGCTCGATGATCTCTCATCAAGCGCCTTTGCTTTCGATGCTTAAAGTATAGCGTTTTTGCCTTTGACTTTCAATTCAAAAAGTGCAACAACTTTTTCCGCACATTTTTCTATGTTTTGTAAAGTTGCACAAAGTCGTACCTTTATTTTTGGCATTTCAACGGGTCAGCAGCAGGAGCCATGCCGATGCTACCGCCTGCAGGATCAGCCAGCGGGCCACGACCTGTTCATCGCTCCAGCCCATCCGCTTGCGCACATGGTCGTGCAGCGGGGTCAGGGTCTTTTTCAGGATGCTGATGTGCAGGAACCGCTTGAAGCTGATCTTCAGGATGCCAAGGCTGCCGTCCACGATGAACACCAGTGCCGCCAACAGGAAAGAGAACGGATGGCTGCTCTTCAGGGCCAGAATCGCGAGGAAGAAGCCCATCGCGCGGCTGCCCGCGTCGCCCATCAGCAGGGTGGAAGGCTTGGCGTTCTGCCACAGATAGGCCAGCAACGCGCCGATAAAGACGATGGCCGCCGTGGCGTACTCGCCCAGCTCGTCACCGTAAGCCAGCAGGAAGGTCCCGATGCTGACCACCGCCAAGCTGGCCGACAGGCCGTCCACGCCGTCGGTGCAGTTGACCACATTGATGCTGGCCCAGATCAGCACGACGATGAGCACCAGATACAGCGGATACGGGATGGAGAAGGTCCAGTTCAGGAAATTCACCGATGTTCCATTGAAATTCAGGTAGGTGACCCCCGCCACAATGGCGATGACCAGATCGATGAAGCCCTTTTTGTACTCGTTCCACGCCACTTCCGAAGCGTCGTCAAAGTAGCCGGAGAGCATAGACGCAATGAGCAGGACCGTATAGATGATATATTCCGTGCGGAACGGCAGCACCGCCAGCGTGACCAGCGCGATGCAGAGCACGAAGATCAGGCCGGAACCGCGCGCCTTGCCTTTAGAAAGCTCGCCGTTGACCGCAAACGCGCGGCCATGGTCCTGCGGGAGCTTCTCCCGAAAGACCGAATCCATCAGCGCCGTCAACGCGAACGCCAGCAAAAATCCAAGCGCATCCACGGTGCGCTGACTTCCCGAAAGTAATTGGAGCATAATTTCCTCTTTCCCGGAACAGCCGAAAAGCCGCTCCTGTTGTTTCACTCATCAATAGTTGAAGTGTATCACGCTCCGCAGAAAAAATCAATCTTCTGGGCGCAAAAGGAGTCGGTTTGACAATTTCCGCCATCCTATTTATAATAGGTGCATCTCGACCCCTTTTCCCGGGGTATTTTTATGGCAACAGGAGACAACATGAAACTTTCACTCGAACAGCTCTCAGCCCGGATGCGGCAGGGTGAGGACATCCCGCTTTCCCAGACGGCACAGGTGGTCCTTGCGCTGAGCCTTCCCTCGATCTTACAGCAGATGGTCGTCACGGCCATGGAGTACATCGACGCCGCCATGGTGGGCCACATCGGGGCCGAAGCCACAGCGGCCATCGGCATCGTCAGTTCCAGCACATGGCTGCTGCACGGCGTCCTTGTGGGGCTGTACACCGCATTTTCCATCCAGATCGCACAGTATCTCGGGGCTGACCGGCAGGAGGATGCGCGCGGCGTTCTGCGGCAGTCCATGCTGTTCAACCTCATTCTTGGTTTGGGAGCCGCCGCGTTCGGCATCGGCATCAGCCGGTTCCTGCCCGGGTGGCTGGGGGCAGACCCCTCTCTGCAAGCCAACGCATCCGCCTATTTCGCCATCTGGTCGGCGGCGCTTCCCTTCACGATGGCGATGGGCATGTACACGGCCCAGCTTCGCGCCACCGGCGACGCCCTGACGCCCGGACTCATCAGCGTACTGGTCTGTGTGTTGGATATCGTGTTCAACTTTTTCCTGATCAACCCATCCCGGACCCTTGTGCTGTTCGGCCGCACTGTAACGGTCTGGGGCGCGGGGCTGGGCGTTCCGGGCGCGGCCTTGGGCACAGCCCTTTCGGATGTCGTCGGCGGACTGCTGGCGCTGGCCATCCTGCTCCTGCGGGACGGTCCCCTCTGCATCCGCAGACCCGGCTCGTGGAAGATCACCCGCTCCTGCCTGATGAACCTTTGGCGGGTCGGCGCACCGCTGGCGGCAGAACGGGCCGCGCTTTCTTCGGCGCAGGTGGTTCTGGTGCGGATCGTGTCCGGGCTGGGCACGGTCGCCATCGCCGCCAACAGTCTGGGCGTCAGCGCCGAGGGCCTGTGCTACATGGCGGGCTATGGCATCCAAGATGCTTCCATTGCTCTGATCGGTCAGGCCGTCGGCGCGAACCGCCGGGACATGTCCAAGCGGTTCGCATGGCTCTGCACCCTCATGGGCATGGGCATCATGGCGCTTTCGGGCGCAGGATTGTGGCTTTTCGCCCCGGCGCTGATGGGCATTTTCACGGCTGACGCCGCCGTCATCGCGCTGGGTGCGCGGGTATTGCGCATCGAAGCCTTTGCCGAACCGATGTTCGGGGCCAGCATCGTGGCCAGCGGCGCGATGCAGGGCGCGGGCGACAGCACCGCCTGTTTCGTGCTCAACCTCGTCAGCATGTGGGGCATCCGGCTGACGCTGGCTTCCCTGCTGGCTCCCCGCTTCGGGCTGGTGGGCGTCTGGGGCGCGATGTGCTGTGAGCTGTGCATCCGCGGTCTGCTCTTCCTCGCCCGCCTTGCCCGCGGCAAATGGCTGGAAAAGGGCGCATTAAGCTAAAAAAGCCCTCTCCGTTTCGCTTGCCCCCACAAGGGAGCGAGCAATGACGGAGAGGGCTTTTCATTTACTTTCTGCCGTGCAGGATGGGCGACAGCGGCTTATAGATCAAAATGCAGAGCAGGGCATCCAGCAGGCCCTTGACCAGCGTGAAGGGCATGTTGAAGATGACGAGGCACTTGATGAGGCTGTCTGCCGAGGGCAGGATGGCTTGATACATCCCAAGGATGGCTTCCAGCGGCATATGATAGAACTGCACATAGGCCGGATAGGTGATGAAATAGTTCGACGGAACGCTGAACACCGCCATTGCCGCCGCACCCACCAGTGCGCCGATGATGGCCGTTTTGCGGCTCTTGCTCTTCTTGTAGATGTAACCTGCGGATGCCGAGAACACCGCGCCCAGCATGAAGTTGCACAGTTCACCGACACAGGCCGTGGACGTGCCCTTGATGATGATGTGCAGCAGGTTCTTCATGAAGCTGATGACCACACCGTACACCGGGCCAAGCGCAAATGCGCCCAGCAGAGCGGGCAGGTCCGAGAAATCCATCTTCACGAAGGACGGAATGAGCATCGGGATGGGAAACTCGATGAACATCAGGATGAAGGCCACCGCGCTGAGCATCGCGGCTACGGTCAGGTTGCGGGTCGTATTCTTTTTCATAGTTTTTCCTCCCGGGGCGATCCTTGGCCCCAAATCATAGACTGGAAAGCCCTTTTCGCGCTGGATCTGGAACGGGAGAGACGATCAAAAAACACGCCCTGCTGCAATCAAACATACTGCAACAGGGCGCGTAGACGATCAAATGTCTGCCGTTTCTTGCATCCGGACTATACCGTTGGCCCCGGAGTTTCACCGAGTCAGCACTCTTTGGGAGTGGTCGCGGGCTTTACCGCCAGTGGGGAATCGCACCCCGCCCTGAAACGAACTTTCTGGTCCAGAGTATAGCGCGCCAAACTGCGCTTGTCAAGACCCAATTTCAGTTGCCCTTTTCCCGCATTCTATGGTATACTGGGTCGTAAAATCTGTTTTCGAGGAGTTTTTTGTCATGATCTTTTCCATCCGCGATCTTGCGTTCGAGATCGGCCCGCTCTATCTGGAGGGCTGGCTCGCCATGGCAGCTCGCTGCATCTGTGCGCTGGTCATCTTTGCCGTCGGCTTCATCGTCTCCCGCCTTCTGAGCAAGAAGGTCTTTCCCCTGTTACGGGCACGCAGCTGGCATTTTTCCGCAACGCCCATCCTGCTCCGCAGTCTGGAACGACCCATCGAGCGGATGGCCGTTTACACCGGCCTGTACCTCGCTCTGACCAGTCTGCCGTGGGCCATTTCCGGCTTCTCGAAGCTTCTGTTCACGGTCTATCAGGCGGCAATGATCTTCTTCCTCTGCGAGGGCCTGTATCAAGCTTCGGATGTTGCCGACCTGCTGTTGTCGAAGTGCAGCGTGGAGATCCGCTCCAACAAGACCCTGCTCTCCCTGCTGAACACGACCTACAAAGTGCTGGTCATCATCCTCTGCGTCGCCACCATCGCGCAGATCGTCGGCTTCCCCATCGGCAGCATCGTCGCCGGTGCTGGACTGGTCGGTCTGACCATCTCCCTTGCCGCGCAGGAGAGCGCCAGCAATCTGTTCAGCGGCATCGTCATCCTGCTCGATAAGCCGTTCTCGGTCGGCGACTGGATCACCGTGGGCGACGTAGAGGGCGAAGTCATCGACATCAACTTCCGCTCCACCCGCATCCGCTCCATGGATCAGACGGTCAGCATCGTCACGAACAGCAAAATTTGTTCCTCCACGGTCCAGAATGCGGCGCTGCGCACCATGCGGCCCTACAAATTCACGCTGGGCGTCACCTACAGCACCACCCGCCCGCAGATCGAAAAGCTGATGGCCGACCTCAAGACCATGCTGGACGAAAGCCCCTACACCAACAAGGAGACCAACATCGTCCGCCTGACTAGCTTCGGTGATTCCAGCATCAACATCCTCGTCTCCGCATACCTGAAAACGAACGCCTATACGGTCTTTTTGGAGGAGCAGAACAATCTCAACCTGAACATCATGGACATCATGCAGGCGGACGGCGTGGACTTTGCCTTCCCATCCACCAGCGTTTACATCGAAAAATCCGGCTCCTGAGCTTTTCTGGGACTGCTGCACACCAAGCGGCAGTCCCTTTTATAATGCCACATCCAGCGCCATCATCAGCGCAAAACCCAGCACCACACTGATGACCCCGGCGGGTTCATCTTCCGCGACGGCTTCTGGGATCATCTCCTGCGCCGTGACGCAGACCATGCACCCGGCGGCGGCGCTCATGAGCCACGGCAGCGCCGCACGGACCCAGCCCGCCAAGGCCAGTGCCAGCAGCGCCCCAAGCGGCTCCACCAGCCCGGATGCCAGCCCCGCCCCAAAGGCGCGGGAACGCTTCGCGCCGCTCTGCAAAAGCGGCAAGCTGACCGCCGCGCCCTCCGGGATGTTCTGCAGTCCGATGCCAAGCGCCAAGGCCAGCGCACCGCTCATGGCGTCCGGCTCCCCCTGCAGGGCCAGCGCCGCCGCAAGCCCCACGACCATTCCTTCCGGCAGATTGTGGAGCGTGACCGCCAGAACCATCCGGCCGCAGCGGCCCCCGCTGTTGTCGAGCAGCTTCCACGCAGTCTGTTCCAGCCGCAGAAGCCCCACCGCCCCGATGACCAGCCCCACCGTCGGCGGGAGCCACGCGGGCAGCACCCCCTGCTCTGACCGCTCGATGGCGGGCAGCAGCAAGCTCCAGACGCTGGCCGCCAGCATGATGCCCGCCGCCATGCCGCAGAGCATCCGGCGGGTGCGCTGTTCCTGCGCCCGCCGCACCAAAAGCGCGCTGGCCGCCCCAAGGGTCGTACAGCACGCGGGCAGCAGTAGCACCGCCGCCAATAAGAAAAAGATCCCGTTCAAAACGCATTCCCCCTTCCCGCCGTTGTATGCGAAAAGAGGGAATTCGGTGAACGGGAGCTTTTTCAGAACGTAATGGCGTCTATTTCGCTGCCGTAAGGCAAACCGGTATCCGGGTTTGTTTCGATCTTCTCCGAAGCCGAAATCTTCACCTTGCAGACAACAACCTTGTCCAGAACATACTTGACCTTTGCGACCGCAGTATCTCCGATTTTATCGTAGATACGTCCAGCGCTGCAGCAGTCTCCGACCACCGTGTGGGTGCTGTTGGCAACATAGCCCACCTTGCCCAGACCCGGAAGCTCTACACGGATCGCTTCGCGGTCGAACTGGTTATCCGGTTCTTTGACGAGCCGGACCTTCTGCCCCACCTGAAACGGTGCAGTCCCGAAGCGATAGTTCAAACCGGTAATGGTAACGTAGTATTTCATTCTTGCATCCTCCACGAAAATCATCGTTTTCTTCGGTTGGAAAGAGGCCGTTTTCTCTTTCTGACCCTATTATCCACATTTTATGTCCTATAAACAGGACTTTCAAACCCATCTTGACAGTTTTTTGCCAAAACTGTATGATAAGTTCAACAAGATTCAAGTTCTGAAAGCAACGTTTCCGTCAGGAGGAAGATCATGGTCTACACGGTAGGTGAAATGGCGCGGCTGGAAACGTTCCAGCATCAGCGCCCCCCAAAAACATGCGTGACGACGATCTTCCGGAAGAATTTCGCGCCATCCGGCAGGAGCTGAAAAACGCTCCCATCGGCTGAATCACACGCCCCAGAACAAGATGCCAAGCCCCGCCGACACCACGATCATCCAGATCGGCGACGGGGCTTTTTTTGTTTTCTTCTTCCAGAACAGATGCCCCGCCCACAGCAGCACGAACACTAAGATCGAACGGCCATCCGGCGAAAAGCCGTTGTCCAGCGTCGTGAAACCCAGCAGCGTGGAAAGCCCCATCGTCAGGGCCGTGGCCAAGATCATCGCCACGACGCAGGGCCGCACGCCCGACAAAAACGCATTGACGCCCGCATACTTCATCAGGTTCTGCAGCACCGCCGCGATGAGCAGGATGATGAAAAACGACGGCAGCACCACACCCAAAGTCGCCAGCAGCGCCCCCAAAAAGCCGCCCTGCGACGAACCGATGAAGGTCGCCATGTTCACAGCCAGCGGTCCGGGTGTCGATTCCGACACCGCGATGAAGCTCAGAAATTCGCTCTCGGTCAGCCACCCGTGGGACAGCACCACTTCCCGCACCAGCGAGATCATCCCGTAACCGCCGCCGAACGAGACGGCCCCGATGACCAGAAAGTTCCAGAACAGTTCCCAAAGGATCATTGTTTTTTCTCCTCTCTGCGCAGTTTTCGGATCAGATAGAGCACCACGCCCACCGTCCCGCAAAGCAGGATATAGTAAATGGACGAGAACGACACCGCCAGCACCGAGCAGCTGACCATCGCCAGCACCACGACGGTCAGGACCGCCATGTTAAAGCCGTTCCGTTCCAGATTTTTCATCATCTTGATGCCCGCCGACAGGATGAGATAGATGACGCACACCTGAATGCCCTTGAATGCGCTTGCCACGGCCGAAAAGCTCAGGAAGCGGTCAAAAAACAGCGAAATGAGATAGATCACACCGAACGACGGCAGACAGACCGCCGCCGTGGACGCCGCTGCGCCCGCTGCCCCGTCGATCTTATAGCCAATGTAGGTCGCGCTGTTGATAGCCATCGGTCCGGGCGTTGATTCAGCCACGGCCACCATGTCCAGAAATTCCTCGCGGCTCACCCACTGTTTTTCCTCCACGAACTCGTGTTCCAGCAGGGCCACCATGGCATAGCCTCCGCCAAAGGTGAACGCGCCGATCTTCAAAAAAGTCCAAAACAGCTCTTTGATTTTTCCCATCGTTCTCTCCCATCCTTCCTTTTTCTCAGCCGCTTCATTTTAGCACACTTTTTCGCGAAAGAAAAGCGCAAACAGCTTCTCTTTCCGGGGTCGGCATGGTATACTGGGGAGGATGACTGCCGTTTTTGGCAGAAAAAGGAGTTTATGGATATGAAAACGAAATTTGGCATCGTCGGCTGCGGATTTCTGGGCAACATCGTCGCGGACGCTTGGAAAAACGGTCTGCTCCCGGATTATGAGCTGATTGGTGTCACCAGCCGCACCCGCGCTTCCAGCGAAGCGACTGCGGCCAAGGTCGGCTGCCGCGTCTGTGCGGACGTGGAAGAGCTGCTCTCTCTTGAACCGGACTACATCGTGGAGACGGCTTCGGTCGAGGCCGTGCGGGCCATGGCGGTTCCGGTCCTGCGCCGGGGCGTGAATCTGGTCCTCGTCTCCATCGGTGCGTTCGCGGACCTTGCGTTCTACGAACAGGTCCAGCAGACGGCCCGGGAAAGCGGGGCAAAGGTCCATCTGGCCAGCGGCGCGATCGGCGGCTTTGATGTGCTGCAGACCGTCACCCTGATGGCACAGGCTCAGCAGCTCTCTGAGACCGCCGGCATCGAGACGCACACCGGCGCAAAGGGCTTCCGCAACACCCCCGTCTGGCAGGATCACCTGCTGACCGACACCGAAAAGACCACGGTGTTCACCGGAAATGCCAAGGAAGCCATTGCCACCTTCCCCCGCCGGGTCAATGTCGCAGTCGCCACCTCGCTGGCGACCACCGGCCCGGAGATCACCGGTGTCACGATGCATTCCGTTCCGAACTGGGTCGGCGACGATCACCGCATCACCGCCGAGATCGAGGGCGTCAAAGCCGTGGTGGACATCTGTTCCAGCACCAGCGCCATCGCTGGCTGGAGCGTCGTCTCCCTGCTGCGCAACCTGTCCTCGCCCATCTGCTTCTACTAAAAAGGAGGTCCTCTCATGTTTCAGAAATTGGTCGCGATCGAGCCGGTCAGCCTGATCCCTTCCGCTGAAAAAGAGCTTTTCCAGTACGCCAAGGAAGTTGTCCTGTTCGACGACATCCCCGCAGACGATGACGAGATCGTCCGCCGCATCGGCAACGCGGACGCCGTCCTGCTCAGCTACACTTCCCGCATCGGCCGCGCCGTCCTCGAGCGCTGCCCCAGCATCCGCTACATCGGCATGTGCTGCAGCCTGTATTCCGAGGAAAGCGCCAACGTCGATATCGCATTTGCACGCACCAAGGGCATCCGCGTGCTCGGCATCCGGGACTATGGCGACCGGGGCGTTGTAGAGTATGTCCTCCATGAGCTGACCGGCCTTCTGCACGGTTTCGGGATGCCGATGTTCCACGACGAACCCGTGGAGATCACCGGGCTGAAGGTCGGCATCGTCGGTCTGGGCGTTTCCGGAAAGATGATCGCCGATGCGCTGGCCTTCATGGGTGCAGACATCTCGTACTACAGCCGCACCCGCAAGCCGGACGCCGAACAGGCCGGCATGACCTACAAGCCGCTGGCCGACCTGCTCCGCGACAGCGAGGTGGTCTTTACCTGCCTGAACAAGAACGTCCTGCTGCTGGGCAGCGAGGAATTTGCCCAGCTGGGCGCTGGCAAGGTCCTGTTCAACACCTCCATCGGCCCCGGCTTCGATTCCGCTGCGCTGGAACAGTGGCTCGAGCTTCCGGGCACGCACTTCTTCTGCGACACCCGCGCCGCCGCAGGTCCGGTGGCCGAAGGATTTTTTGCGCGTGAGAACGTCTATTGCCAGAACGTTTCCGCCGGACGCACCAAACAGGCCTTTGTCCTGCTGAGCCAGAAGGTCCTTGCGAACCTCGCCACGGCATTGAACGAACAGGCTTGACCGTTCCGGCCCGCTGTGCGCCCCGGACGAACGAAAGGAGTCTTTTTTCATGAAAACTGCACTGACCATTGCCGGAAGCGATTCCAGCGGTGGCGCCGGCATTCAGGCCGACATCAAAACCATGACCGCCAACGGCGTCTACGCCATGAGCGCCATCACGGCCCTGACCGCCCAGAACACCACCGGCGTGACCGGCATCTTCGAAACGACGCCGGATTTTCTGGCAAAACAGCTGGATGCCGTGTTCACGGACATCTTCCCGGATGCCGTGAAGATCGGCATGGTCTCTTCGGCGGAATTGATCGAAGTCATCGCCGAAAAGCTGCGCTTCTACGGCGCAAAAAACATCGTGGTAGACCCCGTGATGGTGGCCACTTCCGGCTCCAAGCTCCTGCGGGACGACGCCGTGAAGGCGCTGACCGAACAGCTTCTGCCCATGGCCGACCTGCTGACGCCCAACATCCCCGAAGCGGAGATCCTTTCCGGGCGGTCCATCTCCGATGCCGCCGGGATGGAAGCCGCCGCGCGGTACATCAGCGAGACGTATCACTGTTCGGTCCTGTGCAAGGGCGGGCATCAGGTCCACGACGCCGACGACCTGCTGTGGCGGAATGGCAGCGGGAAATGGTTCCGGGGCCGCCGCATCCAGAACCCAAACACCCACGGGACCGGATGCACCCTGTCCAGCGCCATCGCGTCCAACCTCGCCAAGGGCTATGACCTCGACACCTCGGTCGAGCGCGCCAAAGCCTACATTTCCGGCGCACTCTCCGCGATGCTGGACCTCGGCCACGGCTCCGGCCCCATGGACCACATGTTCGCGTTGCAGGGCGATTTCGTCCGCGACTGACGCTTCTTTAACATCAAAAAGACCCTCGGGACAGTTTTCCGTCCCGAGGGCCTTTTGTTTCTGGGGTTATTTTGCCCAAGTCACTTCTTCGTTTCCGGTATAATCAAACTTGCCGTCGTTCTTTTCTTCCAGAGCCTTGATCATGTGATAAGTATACTCATTGTAGGGCGTCGGGATGCCAAGTTCCTCGCCCATCCGCATCAATGCACCGGAAAACATGTCAATTTCCGTGTGGCGCTTCGCGTCGAGGTCCTGTAAGGTGGAGTACCGCGCCGTGGGCGGAACGGCACTTCCGCGTCCGGACGTATCCACCTTGCTCAGATCAATGCCTTTTGCTGCCGCAATGGCCTCCAATTCCCGGCGCAGCCCCTCGCTGATGGCCTTCATGTGCTCGCTGTCCCGGTAGCAGCCGACGCCCGCGCCCAAAATTGCCTGCGGCAGATTGTTGCAGACGTTCAGGCGGAACTTGCTCCACATCTCAGCCCGAATCTCATCGGTCACGCGGTAATGGATGCCGGTCCCCTCAAACAGATCCACGATGGCACGCACACGTTCCGACTCAAACGGCGCATGCTCCTCGCCGAAAATAATGCCCAGCGTGGCGTCCGGGTCGAAGTGATAGCCGTCCTCTTCCTTGTGGGAAGTCACCTTGATGAGCGAGCGGATCACCTTTTCGTCGCCGACCTGCGCGCCGATCAGCTCCTCGCTGTCCACGCCGTTCATCAGGCTCATCACCACGGTGTGTTCGCCCACGACGGCCCGGATGCTCTCCATGGCCCCCGGCAGCGCCCCATATTTCAGCGCGACCACCAGCAGGTCCACGCCGTGGGCCTCCTGCGGGGTCCACACCTCCGGACGGTAGACCGTCCCGTTGACGGCACAGCCGTTCTGCTTCAGCCGTTCGGCACGCTCGCCCTCGGCCACGACGCCCAGCCGGACGCCCGCCTTTTCCGACAGTCCCCAGATCACATACGAGCCGACAGCCCCCGCTCCCAGCACAGCGACCGATTCGATTTTCATATCGTTCCCCTCGATTCAAAGATGATGCCCTCATTTTACCACGTTTTTCGTCGAAAAGAAAGCGAAAATTTTCGCTTTCCGCCTTGCTTTCCATGTCGAAACTTGGTATACTTTCGTAAGATTAACCATTCTTCAAAAAACTTTTGATTCGCTTTTAAGAGGGTCTCAAAATGAAAGATATTATCCAAGAACAACTTCAACGCTTCCGCCACATCCACCAGTCCACACGGCGGTATGCGGCACTCCTGCTGGTACTCAAGCGCAGAAAGCAGCTGTAAATCATTCCTACGCACAAAAAGGGTCCTGCACAGAATCTTGTGCAGGACCCTTTTTTCATAGCCAATCATCAAAAAACATCCGCAGTCAAATTTCCGAATGCAGGAAACAAACTGCGGACGTTTTTGTAAAAACCTATTTTGTTACCGCCGCTTAGAACGAGTGGTTTTCTGAAATTTCAGCTCCGGGGGCTTCCGGCGCTTTTTGGGGCGCAGGGCGTAGACATAGCCGAAGCCGGTCCCGCAGATGCCGCCCACAATGTGCATAAAGTTGGCCACATTGTCGTGCGCAAACAGGATATCATACACCTGCTGGCCCAGATACAGCGCCGCGACCAGCAGCATGGTGACCGGGATGCCGCCCGAAAAGCCGGACAGCGACGCCAGCATGATGAGCATGAACACGATGCCGGAAGCGCCCAGCAGCGCCGTGCGGGGGAACAGCGCACATTGCAGGACGCCCGAGATCAGCGCCGTGAACACGACGCCCTCCAAAAGCGGGATGCTGCCGTATTTTTCCTCCATCGGCGGGCCGATGACGAGCAGAAGCAGCATATTGTTCAGAAAATGGTCCCAGCTGGCGTGGCCCAGCACATGGCCGAACAGCCGGACGTAAAACAGCGGGTCCTTCAGCGAGGAGCGGTAGACGCAGAACAGATGCATCGTCGTCCATCCGTTGGTCCACTGGCCCAGAAACAGCACCACCAGCGACAACAGGAAAAAGGTCAAGATCACCGGCGAGTTATACTGCAGCTGAAGCTTGAATTTTGTGCGTTTCGTAACGGTTTCATCCTTTCCGTCGCGGGGTCTTTAGGCCAGATAGGGGTCCAGCACCGCGTCGATTTCCTTTTTGTGCTTGGGGTTCGGCTTTTTCACCATCCGGCCCCGGCAGACGACGAGTTCCAGCTCCCGCAGAGCCGACAGGTCCTTCAGCGGGTCCTTGGCTGTCACGATGAAGTCCGCGCTCTTCCCTGCTTCGATGGAACCGGTCACATCGCCCACACCGGCCAGCTGTGCATTCCGCAGCGTCGCGGTGTAGAGCGCAAATCGGTTCGATACACCGCAGTATTTATGGAAGTAGCACAGCTCCCGCCAGAAATCATACTGGGTGATGTACGGACAGCCCACATCGTTGCCCAAGCCCACCGGGATGCCGTTGGCAAGGGCAGTCTTTGCGCTGTCCACGACGCCGTCAAAGACGATCTTTCCGTTGTACTGGTCCTTCTCCGATGCGCCCGAGATGGCCGGGTCGAACAGCGCATACGGCAGGGCCGGGGAAATGGTCGTGCAGACGAACGCACCGTGCTCCTTGTACAAACGAACCGTCTCTTCGTCCATTTTTGCGCCGTGCTCAATGGAATCCACACCGTTTTCCAGTGCGACCCGCACGCCCTCCGGCGATTCGGTATGGGCCGCGACCTGATAGCCCAGCTTGTGGGCCTCGTCGCAGACAGCCTTGACCATCGAGGCGGGCATCTTCAGCTCACCGGGCGTCCCCTTTTTCTGGGCGTCCAGCACGCCGCCGGTGATCATCAATTTAATGAGGTCTACGCCCTGTCCCTTTGCCTTTTTCACCTGCGCCAGCGCCTGACGGTTATCCTGCGCTGCAATGGCGACCGAACCCGCCATGTGCCCGCCGGGGACGGAGATTCCTTCGTTGGCCGCAAGGATGCGGGGCGCAAGGATCTTTCCGGCGGCGGCATCGTCACGGCAGCGGGTGTCGAAATCGCCCAAGCCGCCCACGGTGCGGATGGTCGTCACGCCGCCCAGCAGTTCCAGCTTGGCATAACTGCACACCAGCCGGTATGCCACCGCGCGGGTCAGGCCGTTGCTCATAATTTTGCGCACCAGCGCGGCGTTGTCGCGCGGTTTGGTGCTGGGCTTGCCGTTTCCGGCCAGATGCACATGCAGGTTGATGAGTCCGGGCATCAGGTAGCCGCCCTTCAGGTCGATCTTTTCGTATCCCTCGCACGGCTCATTCTCATCCACCACGGCCACGATCTTGTCGTCGTCGGTCAGCACCATTTTTCCGGTCTGCGGGGTCATCGTCTCGGTCCCATCCAGAAGGACACAGTGATAATACGCACGCTTCATCGTTTTTTCCTCTTTTCACATTGCCGTCTGCGGGCGGCAGTATTGCACGATCTTGCTCAGCAGCAGCTTGGGGTCCAAGGGTTTGGCCAGATGTTCGTTCATCCCGGCCGCACGGGTCTTTTCGCGATCCTCCGCAAAGGCGTTGGCCGTCATCGCAAAGATGGGCACGGTCTTAGCGTCCTCCCGGATCGAGTCCTTCCGTTTTGCCAGCCGCTTGTTCCGGCGGACCGCTTTCTGTTCGAAAATATGATAAATTTCTTCCTTGTGATCCATCTTTTCACTTATGTTCGGGGTTTTTGACAATGTAAAACTAGTATATCATGTTTTTCACCGTTCGAAAAGCCCCCGGACCACGTTTTCCTGTATTTCTCAAAGCCGCTTTTCTGCCCGGTCTGGCGCGCAGCGCTGCATTGACATTCCCCAGAAACTCGGTTACACTAACAGTATCCCATTTTCTCTGGGCGGCAGGGCCGCGTATTCTTCACGAAAGAAGGTTTCTTTTTTGGCAACGGAAGCAAAACTCCGGCAGCTGGCGGACAGCGGCTGTCCGGTCTACTATTTTTATTCCAGCGAGCGCTATCTCGTCCGGCAGTCCGTTTCCGCGGTGAGCCGCCTGCTCTCCGCCGACACCGACGAGGAGACCACCGTTCTGGACGGGGCCGCCCCGGAACTGGAACAGCTCATCATGGCGGCGGGCACGATCTCCTTTTTCGGGACCCGGCGCGTGGTCATCCTGCCGGAGCTGGACCCCGCCGCCTACAGCGACAAAGACCTCGACGAGCTGTGCGAAACGCTGGCCAGCTTGGAAAACGCCGTCGTCGTGCTGGGCAGCGTCTTTCCGCTGGAACGCAGCAAACTCAAGACCGGCAAGCGGGCGCAAAAGCTTCTTGCACAGTGCAAAAAGCTGGGCTATGCCGAAGAATTGGCCAAGCCCAAGCCCTATGAACTGAAGGTCATGATGATCGACCGCGCCCAGCAGCAGGGCACGACCCTGCCCGAGGGAGCCGCTGCGGCCCTGCTGGAACGCTGCGGCGAGGACCCGTTCCTGCTCGAGAACGAGGTGGACAAGCTCTGCGCTCTGTCCGGCTATCAGACGGTCACCGCCGCGATGGTGGCCGAGATGGGCACGGTCAGTCTGGAAGCGGACGTGTTCGAGATGATCCGGATGATCACAGCCAAAAACGCCACCGGTGCGTGCAAAAAGCTGCAAGCCCTTCTCCGCTTGCAGCAGGAGCCGATCGCCATCACCGCCGCCCTGATCGGCAGCTATGTGGACCTCTACCGCGTCAAGCTGGGCGCGGCCAAGCGGAAGTCTTACAGCGCGGTGTTCAAGGATTTCGGCTACAAGGGCAGCGACTACCGGCTCAAGCGGTCGGCGGAGACAGCTTCGCACTACACCCTCGGCCAGCTGGAAGCCTGTATGCAGGTCCTGCTGGATTTGGACAAATCTTTGAAGAGCCAGCCCGTAGACGACGAAGTGCTGTTGGAAACAGCGCTCTGCCGTCTGGCACTGGCGGGGAGCGGACGATGAGTGAACGTGAACTTCTGCACACTGACCGGGTCTTGGTCGTCGAGGGCAAATACGATGCCGCGCGGCTGTCCCACCTGACCGACGCCATGATCTTACTGACCGACGGCTTTGGCATCTACAAGGACAAAAAGCGCCAGCAGCTGCTCAAAACGCTGGCCCGGAAAAACGGCCTGATCCTTTTCACCGATTCCGATGCCGCCGGGTTTCGCATCCGGACCTTCATCACCAATCTGGTGGGCGCGCAAAACGTCGTACAGGCGTATGTTCCCGCCATCCACGGCAAGGAAAAGCGGAAACCTCAGCCCGGAAAAGAAGGGCTTTTGGGGGTGGAAGGCGTCGATGACGCCATCGTTCTGCAAGCGCTGCGGGATGCCCTTGGCCGCGAAGCCGACACCGCTGCCGCCAAACCGGCGGGCCGCCCCATCACCTACACCGACCTCTTCAACTGGGGGCTTTCCGGCCGCGCGGGCAGCGCCGAGCGAAAGTATGCCCTGCTCAACGCGCTGGGGCTTCCGCCCCGGCTCTCCAAAAAGGAGCTGGTCGAAGCGCTGAACCGCCTGTACAGCTTCGAGGAACTGGACCGCTTTCAAGCGGAATTTTTTGCGGACGAAGCCGCACTTCCTCAGGAATGATGCGCGTTTTCCCATTGCACCTCTTGGGAAAGCGTGATAGAATAAATTGAACCTTGTCGAACCAACAGAAGGGGTGCGAAATCATGTCGAACACTTGCGGAACAGCGGAAAACCTTTATCTTGTCATTCCCGCCTACAACGAGCAGGAAAATTTGAAGGACGTCATCGACCAGTGGTATCCCATCGTGGAGACCATCGGGAACGGGAGCCGTCTGGTCATCGTGGACGACGGCAGCCGCGACCAGACCTATCCGATGCTGCTCCAAGCCGCCCAGACGCACCCGCTGCTGACGCCCCTGACCAAGCCGAACAGCGGCCACGGGGCAACGGTCCTGTTTGCCTACCACTACGCGCTGGACCACGGCGCGAATTATGTGTTCCAGACCGATTCCGACGGGCAGACCCTCGCGGAGGAGTTCTGGCCCTTCTGGGCGCTTCGGCATGACTACGATTTTATCATCGGCGACCGGCGCACCCGGCAGGATGGGCTTTCCCGCGTGGTCGTGACCAAAACGCTCAAAGCCGTCATCCGGGTCTGCTTTGGAGTGTCCGTCCCGGACGCCAACACGCCCTTCCGCCTGATGGAAGCTGAGACTCTGCGCGAGAATCTGCGCTTCATCCCCAAGGGCTTCCATCTTTCCAACGTCGTTTTGTCGGTCCTCTATCTCCGGAAGCATCAGCGGGTGAAGTATCTGCCCATCACGTTCCGGCCCCGGCAGGGCGGCGTCAATTCCATTGACTTACCGAAAATTTTTAAGATCGGCTGTCGGGCGCTGCGCGATTTCCGCGCCATCGACCGCGCCTTGAAACAGCAGGGAGTGTGACCATGAAACAGCACAAGCTTTCCCCTCTGCACCTGTTTTTTCTGCTCTCCCTGCTTCAACTCGGGTTTTTCGTCCTGCTGATGCCGGTCCTCGGCCAGCACGGGTTCGACTGGGTGGTGATGGAGAACAACTCCCACTTCGAATCGGCGGATTATTTTCTCTGTCTGCTCTATTCACTGGGCGGGGCGCGGGTCTATCAGTTCGGCATCGACGCCTGTTACTCGCCGCTCTCCTATGCGGTATTCCACTTTTTCAGCAAGGCTACTTCGGCACAGGACCTGTTCGAGGGCGTAGACCTGCTGCAAGTGCCCTATGAAGATTTGATCGACCTAACGCCTAAACTTTTGACCAGCCCCTATCAGCTGCTGGCTTATTTGATGTATCTGCTGGCGGGCGTTTTGCTGTATGGTCTGGCCATCCGGCTGCTCGACCTTCCCGAGCGGGATAAGGGCGCACTGACGGTCTGCGTTCTCTGCTCGGTCCCGCTGTTGTTCGGCGCAGTCGAGCGCGGGAACCTGACCCTTTATGTCGCCGCTCTGCTCCTGCTGGCGTGGCGTCTGCGGGACTCTGAAAGCCCGCTCCTGCGGGAACTGGCCCTGCTTTTGATCGCGCTTGCAGCTGGATTGAAGTTCTATCCAGCCTTTATGGGACTGCTTTATCTACAGGAAAAGCGCTGGCGCGAGGCCGGTCGCCTCATCGTCTACGGAGCACTGTTCGTGTTCGTGCCCTTCGCCTTTTACGGCGGACTGGATGGACTGCAGCTCCTGCTCACGAACCTCTCCCTGCTTGCCACCGGGAACGACTACTATCACCGGATCCAATTCTTCCAAGGTGCGCTGACCTTCCTGCACCTTTCCGGGCGGCTGGCCAAGATTTTGAATCTCGGGTTCCTGTTGGTCATTCTGGCGCTGTTTTTCTCCACAAAAAGCAAGGTTCGGCGCTTGGTCTATCTGGCTACGATGCTGGCTCTTTACCCGCCAAATTCTTACCGCTATATGCTGTTGTTCTTCCTTTTGCCCCTCTTTGCGTGGGCAGAAACCGATGGGCAGAAGCGCTCTCGTTCCGGCGTTATCACAGCGGTGCTGTTCGCGTTCCTATTCAGCGTGCCGACTTTGTTTGGCGTCCTGACCGGGTTCCGGCTCAGCTTCGGCGCATACACGCTGACCTATGTGGAGCTGTTCGTTTACGCCGCCGCATGGGTCCTGCTCGGCGTCACGGTCCTTGCAGACCTGCGCGACGCATCCCGCCGGAAGAAAGGTCTTGTTGTATGAATGCTCTGAAAAAAATCCGCACTTCTCCGCGGTCCCGAATTTTGCTGGTGCTGTATCTGTGCGCCGCCGCGTTCATCGTCAGTATGCAGTCCCCGATGAACCCCTTTTATACCACGCTGGGCGGTGTGGATTCCTCGGTGTTCCACTATGTCGCCTCGGTCATCGAGCAGGGCGGGCTTCCCTACCGCGACACCTTTGACCACAAAGGCCCCCTGCTCTATCTCATCAACTACATCGGCCTGAAAATCTCGTACTACTCCGGCGCATGGCTGCTGGAATACTTCACCTTGGTGCTCTGGAACGCCCTCACCTACCGCACGGCGCGCCTGTTCTGCGGGCGGCTGGCGTCCTGCACGGTCGTGTTCTTCAGCGGTGCAGCACTGTTTTCCTGCTTTTTCGGCGGCAACTTCCCCGAAGTTTATGCCCTGCCCTGCATCACGGGGGCGCTCTATATTTTTACGGATTACTTTCTCCACCAGAAAATCAGCCCGTTCCGCCTGTTCCTCTGCGGTGCGGCACTGGCCAGCGCGCTGATGCTCAAACCCAACACCATTGCGGTCTGGGTCGTGTTTTCGCTGGCCGTTCTGGTCCAAGTCATCCGGGAGAAAAATCTCCCGGTCATTCCCCGCTTTCTCGGCTTTTTTCTGCTGGGATTCGTTGTTGTGCTGCTGCCGTTTCTGCTCTATTTTGTCCGGAACGGAATCTTCACCGATTTCATCGACACCTATTTCCGGTTCAATTTTCTGTATGCGGGCGCAGAAGGCGATTCTTCCACCCTCAAGGTCGTGGTCAACTTCCTGTTCTGCGAGTGGGCGTTCCCCAGCTTGGTCCTCGCTGCGCTGTTGTTCCGGCAAAAAACGGAGGAGCGCTTTTTCTGGGGTGCGTATCTGCTCTTTCTTCTGCTCTCGGTCGCGTTCTGCGGCATGAGCGGCAACGAATACGTCTACTACCGCATCTCCATGCTTCCCTGCTATGCGCTCCCATTGGCGGCGTTCCTGCGCGGGGTCCGCTTTGACCTCCGCCGCGAGTCGTTCCAACTGCTCGCCGCAGCGATGGCGACGGTGTTCGCCTTGTGCTGGTACACCCCCACCGTGAAAGCGCTCGGCTTGCTCAAACTGACCAGTTCCGAGGTCCACCTTGGCGACGAGCACCATCAGGCGATTTTCGAGCTGATCGAGGAAAACACCACCCCCGACGACCGCATTCTGGTGTACGGCAACGAGGATTCGTTCTATTTCTACAGCCACCGGTTCGCGGCGTCGAAGTATTCCTTCCAATACCCCATCGTTCTGATCGACGAGGACATCCGGAACGAATTTTTCCAGCAGATCGCCGAAAACCACCCCAAGCTCATCATCGTGCAGAGCCTTTGGTGTGACGATGAATACATCAAAGCGTTCCTCCAAAGCCACCCTGAATACGTCTGCATCACCGATTTTTCGGATTATGCAGTTTATCAGTATACTGGGGCCTGAAAGAACGCTTCCGGTTGGATTATTTTTCCTGAATTTGTTTCCCGGTCAGGTGCTCAATGGTGATCTCATAAAGCTGCACCCCGCCGATGGCCTTGGCGATCTCGGCTTCGATCTCTGTTTCACTGGGGTAATATTTCCGGGCCAGCTCCCGCACCCTTGCTTCAGTCTGGGAGGCGTCCTCGATGAGATGACACCGGCCAAAGACCACGGTGCTCTGCACATAAGGCGCCCAGTCGCCGGGAGCAAAGTGTTCGTTGCCGTAGACCGTGAAGCAGACTTTATCGCTCCGCTTCAGGGCATCGACCTTCTGGCCGGACTTTGCCCCGTGGAAGTAGATTTTTCCCTGTTCGGCGTCGTAAAAATAGTTCACCGGGATGGCGAACGGATAGCCGTCGTCGCCGTTGACGGCCAGAACGCCCCGGCGGGACTGTGTCAGAAGCTGCTTGGCGGCTTCGTCGGAAAGAGCGCGGCTGGCTCTGCGCATGGGTCGGAACATTGTCATTACCTTCTTTCTGTGATGGCTTTATTTTACCATGCTTTCCGAAAGAGGAAAAGAGCCTTTTGCAAAACAAAACGGTCCCGGAAGGCGGCTGCTCTCCGGGACCGCTTTGTTATTCTGATTTCTTCGGTGTATCGGGATATTTGATCAGATCGTACAGCATTCCGGATTCGCCAAAGCGGCGGGTCCCGGAGAGCTGCATCCCAAGGTGCATGTACTTGTCGCACTTGGACTTGGCGTCGGTGTCCAGAATGACCGGGACGCCGAGCCGATTTCCCTCCGCAAAGGCAATGTCGAGGACCTTGCGCATATATCCCTGCCCCTGATAGGCCTCGCGCACGCAGACCATGCCGACAAAAACGCATGGCTCCTTTTTCTTGCCCATCAGGTCCTCAAGGGATGGGCCGCCGGACTTGATCGCTTTTGCAAAGTGATAAATTTCCCGCAGCGACATCGACCGGAAGATGCCCTGTATCAGCGGTAAAGTCGATTGGAACGGGATCTTCTGTCCGGGAAGTTTGTAGGCGATGTAGGCTTCGCCGCGCGGACTGGTCGTGTGGAGAAATCCGCCCGCCAAGACGCACCGGACATAGCCGCAGATGTACTCCGCAACGGCATCCGGGCTGCGGAAGCAGACATTCATCCCGCTCGTCTCTTTTCCGTAGTTGTAGTAGCCAAAGGCGTGGCCGATCTCCCGAATGTGTGTTTCGTCCATTTCTTTTACAAGCATAAGGTCCCTCCCGCAAGCATCCGGCGTAGTTTTTCTTGACTAACCACAGTGTAGCACAGATGCGGCTTCCTTGCAAGAGAAACTGCATTTTCCGGTCTTTCGGCCCATTGTCTGCCGTCTGCAAAGCACAAACTGCCGGACACTGGTTGCATTTCGCACCCCAGCCGATTATAATTTGAAGCAGAGAAGCAAGCGGTCTGGCACAGGCAGGACTTCTGTGATTTTGGGTTGAAAACAGGAGGGAAACACGATGAAATATGCAGGATTGCCGATGGCGATGTGGGCGGCGGGAGCGAGTTCATCCGGCAGTACACGTTGGCATCCGGCGGGCCGTACTGCGACTGCGGATACCATAAAAAATAAAAGCCGCCCGAAGGCGGCAGAAAAATGCTTCGTTCAGATTGCCCGAGATGGCGTCCTCGATCATGACGGCCATGGACTCCGGCGTGACGGGCATGATCTGGCAGGGCATCGAGCTGAACGTCAGCGTTCGTCTCCGAACCGGACATGGGGTTCGTGGGGATGGTGACCACCGGCAGATGGGGCAATCCCTCGCTGGAAACTGCATAAGTCAGATACTGCTCCGACGGCGTATCCGTATGCATGGCTCCGATGCGATATGGGCCTTGTGCCGAATCTGCGCCACGACAAAAAGGGAAAAACGACCCTGACCGAGCGGAAAGAAATTTTGGAGCAGGTGCGGGATGCCGCGCAGAAGGAGCTGGAAGAAACCGCCGTGCGCATCCACTGTCTGAACGAGAAGATCGAAGTCTGCCAGAGCACCATTGAGGGGACCTGCGAGGACGACTATAACCCGCTGAACTGGTAAACGAAACCCCGCCAGAGCACTTTTGGAAAGAGCGCTGTGGCGTCAGCGACCTCAAAGGTCAGGTTCTCCGGACACGGTCCCTTTTGTGCTTCGCGGATCATCCCTTCGGCGTAGTCGGTGGCAACCATCCGTTTGGCCGCGTGGGCAACGTGCTTTGCCAGCAGCCCCGGGCCGGTGGCAAGCTCCAGCACTTCTTTTCCGCGGATGACCCGCGGGATGCGGTCATACATGGAACTGATAAACCTTCCGGTCGCCCCGCATGGCGCGCTCATAGAGGGGCGCATAGAGGTTCCAAATGCGTTTGTTCATCGCCAGCTCACTTTCCCGATGTGGTTTTCAGAACGATGATCTGGTTGGAGATGCTTCGGACCAGCGGGAGTTTGTCCAAAAGCTTATAGACCGGCACAAACGCGGCCATGCCCTCGGTCAGGCTGTGGGCCTCCACGAACTGGAACCCCGGCAGCAGCTCTGCGAGCGCCTTTCCGCTTCGGATGCCCCATGTGAACTTCGCCTTGCTGCCCTCGATGGATTTTTCCTTGAAGTGCTTCGCCATCGCGGGGTTCATCGCCTCCACAAACACCTCTGCCTGTTTGAAATTCGAGGCAATGACGGCAAAAATGCGCTGCACATCGGCTTCGCTCAGGTACATGGTCAGCCCCTCGATGATGACGAGGACCGGCACGTTCCGCTCTTGGATAAAGCGGCCCCAGTCCTCCATCGCCGAAAGCGCGATCTGCGAGATGCTCCCCTCTTCGGGCAGAAGCTTGGCCCGCACAGCGATCGTCTCTGGCAGATCGAGATTGTACCAGTGGGAATAGCCCGTCATCCGATAGCAGCGGGTGTCCAGCCCACAGGCGATGTTCACCACCACGGCCCCGGGATGCTGGGTAAGGTACTGTGTAGTCAGCCGGTCCAGCACGATGGTCCGGGCAATGACGCCGCTGTGCATCGCGGCGTCGGTATCCGCAAGGGTAAAATCATAGTCCAGCCGCTCGATGAGCTGCACGGCTTTTTCGTCGTGGATGGCTCCACGGGTGCGGCTCTCCTTTGCGCGGGCATAGGTGGTTTGCAGCATCGTCTCCGGCACGCCGGAAAGGGTGATTTTTTCGCTCATGATCGATTCCCCTACATTGCTAAAGGTTATTTTGAACTAACTCCAGTGTAGCACAGGACCCCTTCCGTTGCAAGAGCGAACCGTGGAAGCCATTTTTTCTGCGGGAACGTCATACAGTAGCACCAAGGAGGTGCGGGGGATGCTGTTGACATTGTTCCAATTTTTTGCCACGAAATTTCTGGTGCTGGCGCTCCATCTGGAAGCCGGAAGCTTTCCAAGGCCGCTGAACGCGCGGGAGGAGATCGAAACATTTGCCGCTCTGCGGGCCGGAGACTCAAGCGCCCGGGAAAAGCTCATCCGGCACAATCTGCGTCTGGTGGCGCATGTGGCCAAGAAGTACTATTCCCAGTCCGGGGATCAGGAGGACCTGATCTCCATCGGGACCATCGGTCTGATGAAGGCGGTCGATACGTTTGACTCCACCCGCAAGGCGCGGTTTTCGACCTATGCCAGCCGGTGTATTGAAAATGCTATCCTCTCCCCAGCGCACTTTCAGATGGAAAAGAGAACCCGCTCATTTTGCAAAGCAGCGTAAATGCGTCAAAATGGGTTTTCTGGGCTCAGGAAAGCT
>OLGM01000503.1_pt1 | contig 24595 bp, 17 predicted proteins | sample 1606001 | NCBI WGS metagenome assembly OLGM01 (sample SAMN03283294) | human gut metagenome | biome: human-associated habitat; material: feces | host: Homo sapiens | place: Peru | collected 2012
TTTCTTTTAACAATTCATCCCACCACTTTAGAAGCGGGGGACTTCTTGTCTACTGGTGTTAAAAACAGATACCAGAACGTTCCGGCGCAGATTACGGCTTCGAAAAAGATGAACATCCATGCTCCTGCCGGCGCTTTTTCTGTCATCCAGGATATAAACTGGCTCCGGTAAAGTCCCCAGATGTTTTCTGCCATGTGTGCCAGAATCGGAGCAAGGAGTGTTCCGCAACGCTCATAAATGAGAATCAGAAGTACACTCACTATAGCTGCGTAGACAAATTGTGTCACATTGCCGTGATAGGCACCGAACAGCAGACATGATGCTGCGATGCCCCAGCCGGTTCCCCAGAAATCTTTTGCCCTGCGGTAAATCATGCCGCGGAAAACAATTTCCTCTGCGGCCGCGCTCAGCACACCGACGGACAGGATCAGAAGCAGCGGGTTCTGTCCTTCATAAATCTTTGATGCCATGTCCTGATAGCCGGAAAAGATTCTGGTAAAGCCGGTCACGTTCATGACAGTGTTCAGGAGATGGCCGAAGGTCATAACCAGCAGAATACAGGCGGCTGCCTCTGCCGCACTCCACCGTTTTTCCGGTTTCGGGAACATGCCTTCATCTTTTTTGTACTGTTTCCAGAGAATCGGAATTGCCGCCAGACTGCCGATTGCTGATGCAAGAACGGATGTCGCGTGCATACGCTCTTCCAGATAACCGCCGGTCGTAAACGTCATCAGGATCAGCGCCAGAAGTACGGTTGCTCCGATCAGAAACAGTTCATACGTCAGAAGCGGTTTTAAAAGACGCCACAGCTTCCGCTGGATAGGAATTACGATTTTCTCCGTTTTTGGCTCTGTTTTCGCTGTCCTTTTTTCTTTTATATTCTCTGCTTTTTTCTCTTTCGGCGCAAAGATTCCTGTTCCACTTTCTCCTCTTGTCAGCCACGGGATACGCTCCGGCTTCATTTTTTTGATGCGGTCGCGTCTTTTCTTCTCTTCTTTCGGATCCTCCGCCAGCAGTTTCAGTTCTTCCGGCGTATCACACACCTTTGCGGCACCTGCTGCCTCGAGTTCTTCTCTTCCGCCGTACCCGTACGATACGCCGACACAGAGCAGTCCGTTTTCTCTTGCCCCGATTACGTCATAGCTTCTGTCACCAACCATCACCACGTCGGAACGGCTGTCTTCTGCTCCGAGTCGGCGCAGCGTCTCTGCGATGACTTCTCCTTTGTCGGTTCTGGTTTCGTTCATTTCTGAACCGGTTACTACGGTAAAATACTTTCTGATTTCGAAATGCTCCAGGATCTGCTCCACGTATTTTTCCGGTTTGGACGATGCTACCGCCAGAATTTTTCCCTGCTCTTTCAGATACGCCAGAACCTCCGGGATTCCCTCGTATACTTCATTTTCAAAAATGCCCTCTGCCTCGTACCGCTCCCGGTATTTTGTGATGGCCTGCTGTGCTTCTTCGCAGCCAAGGCCTGCAAAATTCATGAAAGATTCCAGAAGCGGCGGCCCCACGTAACAGTTCAGTTTTTCCAGATCCGGCTCTTCGATGCCAAAGGATGCCAGCGCATACTGTACGCATCTTGTAATTCCAGGACCGGAATCGGTCAGGGTTCCGTCCAGATCAAATAATATCATATCTGACATACTCTTATTTCCTCTTTTACTTTTTTTATCGTATGACATGTCTTTTATTCTAGCATATCGAAATTAGAAATACAAACAAAACCGGATCAGGCTATTTTCTGCAGAGGGCGCGCAGATAGCGGGTGGTCTGATTCTGAATTTCGGCAATGGCACGAATCAGGTTCCAGAGGCGCCTCAGGGACTGCCAGAGTCGGGTTCCTTTTGGTCTCTGGCTGGTTCTTTGGCTGACAAGTGTGGAAATTTTTGGTTTCACGTTGACTTCCCACGGTTTCATGGTTCGGACAATGCCGTCTGCGCCGCGCACTTTTACAGTGATGCGGTTGTAGCCTTCGGAAAGGCTCTCGGCTTTCAGACAGATTTTGTTTTCTTTCCATTCATATTCGGCTTCGGAGCCATTTACCATGCAGGAAAGAATTTCAGCCGTGTCGGCGGCTCCCTCGAGCAGAATTTCCGGGGTATAACCGGGATCTACTTCGACGCTGGTGTCGGCCGGGCGGATAATCAGGGGGTTCAGCGCTTCGAAATCTTCGTCTGCTATCTGTGATAATATGAAATCGGCGATGATCTGCGGCGGTATTTGAGATGGCTCCTCCCCGGCACTCTCAGATGGAGTTTCGGCAGGCGGAGGACTGCTTTCTTCTGTTTGTAGCGGAATATCATCTGGATCTTGGGTCACCTCCTCGGGTGTGGCTGCAGCAACGGGCAGCTGTTCGTCTGTTTTGAGTTCTTCTTTCTCCGGAGACGATTGCCCGGGCTCCATTTGTTCCTGCTTTTCTGTGTTTGACTTTCCGGCATCTGGCATTACGGTAGGCTCCTCTTTTTCTGGTGCTTTTGTTTCCGAGGTTTGATTTTCTGACTCTTTTTCGGTTGACGGAGATTCCTGCTTCGTTTCTTCCATATCAGGCTTTTCCGGTTCTGGATCTTCTGGCATCAAATTTTCCGTTCCGGATTTTTCTGAACCTGCATCTTCATAATCTGGTTTTTCTGTGTCCATTTCTCCAAAATCCGTTCTCTCCGAATCTGACTCTTCTGTCTCTGATTCTTTTGTATCTGTTTCTTCACATCCTTCTTCCCACCTTTCCGCTGGTTCTTTCTCCGGATCCGGAATTACCGTCGGGGGAAGCATTTTTTCTTCTCCTTCTGTCTCTTTCTTTCCGATCTCTACCGGATCTGGTTTCTCTTCCGGCGGCTCTGGTTCCTGCTCTGGTTTCTCTTCTATAGGCGGTTCTTCTTCTGACTTTTCGTCCGGCAGCAGTTCCTCCGGTCCGGCTTTCCCGTCTGCATCTGTCACATCACTGTTCTCGATGATTTCAGCTTCTAATTCCACGCTTTCCACCGCACTTGCGGCCTCGCCTGTCGCCTGCTGTGTCTCCGCGTGGACTTCGATTCCCTGGATGGCCAGGAATCCTGTCATCATTGCGCATATGGTCTTTTTTCTCATCCTGCTTCCTCCCATCTTTTTCTGATCTGCTGATAAAAAATGTCCTCCTCCATTCCCGGAATTTCTGCTGCCTCGTTGAGGTACTGTTCTGCTTTTTCCTGCATGTCGAACTGCAGTGCCAGCTCTGCGGCCCTGAGCAGATTTTTCCGCCGGTTTCCATCCTGTCTGCTGCACAGAAGCCGTTCGTAATAGAGAAAGCTCTCCTGGCACCAGTCCTGTTCTCTTTCCCCATCCCCGGATTTTCCGCCAAGATAGCACGCATCCGCCAGTCTCTGCCAGATAACCGCCTCCCACTGCCCCTCCATATTCTCGCCTGCGGCCTTTTCCAGCACTTCGATTCCTTTCCGCATGGCGTCTGTGTCATTTTCACGCGCCAGTTCTTCAGAAAAACTGAAATACATTCCTGCAACAGCAAGATATCTGCGGCAGCGTTTTTCTTTTTCCGGCTCCTGCTGCGTGTCATCATAAAATTCAGCCAGCAATGGCTCCATCTGCATTTTTTCCCTTGCCGCATCATCCGCCAGACAGTATTCCACAAGTTCCTGCTCCACACGCCCCGCCTGACTGAGATGGTCTGCCTTTAAGAACGCTTCCCGCGCTTTCCGGTAGTTCGGCAGACTGCCTTCTTCCACCGGATTTCCGCAGAACCAGAGATCGCCCTGCTCCTCCCATTCGTCTGCCGCCGGAAACTGCCCCCATGGCATCCTGCTGGCAGCTGCAGCCGCTCCTCCTGTCAGAAAAGCAAAAACTGCAAAGATCCGCAGAGTCTTCCTGCCTTTTTGCTTTCTTTCCAGCCGCCGCAGTGCCTTTTTGACTTCTCCGGCAGACGCATACCGCTCCTCCGGCTTTTTCTGCATACACTTTTCCAGCACCCGCCAGAGTCCTCTTTTCTGCCGCTTTTTCGCATGCTTCGCCATTGCCGCAAGCAGTGCACCGAGTGCATAAAGATCGGAACGGGCGTCACACTTCCCGTCATACTGCTCCGGCGCTGCATAACCGCGGGTTCCATAACGGACTTCCACACCCGTTTCTTCTGTTCCGGCTGCACCGAAATCCACAAGGTATATTTCACCACGCTCTGTTATCATCACGTTGTCCGGCTTCAGATCCCGGTAGAAAACCGGCGGGTTCTGTGCATGGAGATAACAGAGAATCCCGCTCAGGGCAATTCCCGTTTTCAGAATTTCCCGGCTGGAAAACCGTTCTCCCTTACGCATACGCTGTCCGATAGATTTTCCGTTTACAGCTTCCATCACCAGAAAGCTTTTTGTCCCACTTTCCAGAAGTTCCACCGCACAGGGAATCCCGGGATATGAAAACTTCTGTAAAAGAAACGCCTCCCGGCGCAGTTTTTCCCTGTCACATATGCTTACCTTGACTGCATACCGCTTTCCGGATCCAGTTTTCTCTGCAAGATAAACGACAGACGTTGCCCCTCTTCCGAGCACTGACAGCAGGCGATACTTCCCTCCCGGAAGTTCTACTTTTCCAATGATCCCGCCTCCTCTTTTTACGTCAAAGCGTTTGTCAGTCCGATATTCTGTTTTTGTACATGGATATAAATTGAGCCGAATGGCTCTTCGATAGAGTAATATAGAATCGATTTTTCAGGACGAATGTCCAAGCGGATGAAAAATCGTGATGTAAGTATAACACAACAGCCGCCGTTTCTGCAAGAACTACAGAAGCCGACGGCTGCCAAAAAAATCGCCTGTTTTTTATCTATTTTTTCCCTCTTGACTCCGCGCAACGCCAGATTGCTCCGCACTTCGTGCTCCCGCAATCTTTTTACATCCGTTCCGGTGCCGAGAATCCCAGCAGGTCGATGCAGGTCTCAAGTACCTCGCGGACAAGATCCAGCAGTGCCAGGTATGATGCTTTTCTTGCCTCATCCTGCTCACTTAAGATCTTGGTCTCGTGGTAGAAGTGGTTGAACTCGTTTGCAAGCTCGTAGATATAAGCACAGATCTTATGCGGTGCTTTCTCCTCGAATGCGTTCTCCACAACGCCGTTGAAGCGGGATACGGAAAGCATCAGAGCCTTCTCACTGTCGCTCTTCGGTGCAAGGAGAGCGCCCTTCTTCAGTTCATTTCCCTCTTCTTTATATTTTCCGAGGATGGATTTTGTACGAACGATCGTGTACAGGATGTACGGACCGGTGTTTCCCTCGAAGGAAGTAAATCTCTCAACATCGAATACATAATCTTTCGATGCCTGGTTGGACAGGTCACCGTATTTAATAGCAGACAGTCCGACAATCTGTGCCGTTCCTCTTGCATCCGTATCTTTTACGCTGCGGTTCTCCACGATCTTCTGATACATCTCATCGTTGATCTCGCCGATCAGACGCTCCAGACGCATAACGCCGCCCTCACGGGTCTTGAACGGTTTTCCGTCTTTTCCGTTCATGGTACCAAATCCGATAAAGGAAAGAACGGTATCATCATTCACCAGTTTGGCTTTTCTTGCACAGCGGAAGCACTGTACAAAGTGAAGCTCCTGACGTTTGTCTGCCAGATAGCAGATCTCGTCCGGCTTGTACAGTTTCATACGCTGGATGATGGTTGCCAGGTCTGTCGTATCATACAGAGCTGCTCCATCGGATTTTAAGATCATGCACGGCGGGATCTCTTTTGTGTCTGTCTCTTCTTTGACATCAACAACGAGTGCGCCCTGGTCATAGTGTGCATAACCATTGTCTTTCAGGTAGTCTACCATGTCCGGAATGTACTCCTGTGCATCGGACTCACCCATCCACAGATCGAAATGAACGTCGAGGTTTCCATAGTTCTTTTTCAGATCGGCAACAGAAACGCTCATAATGTGTTTCCAGATCGCACGATATCCTCTTCTGCCCTGCTGCAGCTCTCTCGTTGCCTCGAGTGCACGTTTCTTATAGTCCTCGTCCTCTTTCGATTTGCCGCTTGCGCAAGGATAAATCTCCTCGAGCTCGCTGATCGTAAACGGTGCTTCCTCCGGGTACTCTCCCGTAAAGGACTCATCAAAATAAACAAGCTCCGGATGGCGCTCCTGCAGCTCGGTGATGATCAGTCCCATCTGCAGACCCCAGTCTCCAAGATGAACGTCACCGATCATGTTGTGGCCCATGAAGCGACCCATACGCTTGATGCTCTCGCCGATGATCGCAGAACGGAGATGGCCGACGTGAAGCGGTTTTGCCACGTTTGCTCCGCCGTAATCTACGATGATGGTTTTCGGATTTTTGGCCTTCTCTACAGAAAGATCTTCATCGTTCTGCATTTTGGAAAGATAATCTGCCAGAAATTCCGGGTTGATTTTCAGGTTGATGAATCCCGGTTTTACGGCTTCAATTTCACCGATCACGCTGTGGTCGGTCACTTTTTCTACAACTGCTTCAGCCAGCTGGATCGGTGCTTTATGGTATGCTTTTGCAGCTGCCATTGCGCCGTTGCACTGGTATTCGCACAGATCCGGGCGGTTGGAAACGGAAACCCTTGCATAGGACGGGTCCATCTCCGCAGCGGTAAAGGCTTTTACCAGCTCTTCCTGGATAAGATCGATCAGTTTTTTCATAATGTTTCCCTCATTTTCTTCTTTACTGCAGAATCATCTGTTCTGCGTTTTGTTTCCGCGCGCTGCGCCGGGCTTCTTCCTCTTCTTTGATGCCGCTTTTCTGATAACAGTACTGGATGATGTCTCTTCTTCGGATGATGCCGATGAAGATTCCCTCGTCATCCACAACTGGAACGAAATTCTGCCGCATGGACATCTCGATCAGGTCCTCGATGTTGCTGTTGATGTTGACGGACTCATAATTCCACCGTTTCGGAACCTGCCAGAGCGGGATATCCTCTGCCTCATGGTAATTCAGCAGATACCGTTCTTTTACGATGCGGAGCAGATCTCCTTCTGTCAGTGTTCCCACGTAGCAGCCCTTTTTGTTCAGTACCGGAACTGCCGTGTATTTATGATATTCAATCTTCTCGATGGCCTGCCGAAGCGAGCAGTCGTCATACAGATAAGCCGTTTCACTCTTCGGTGTGATAAAAAACAAAATATTCATTCGCGTATACTCCTTTTCGTTGGTCATACTCTTGTTTGATTATACCATAGACGAATGTGAAATGTCTTTGAATCTTTCTTATATTTTCATAAACATACCGAATCCGAAACTCGAATGCCTCTTTGCTGCGCCGCAAATTGCGCTTATTTTCCAGTATAACCGACTTTCCGCAAAAAGTAAAGATCTTAAGTTTCATCCGCACACGCCGCACAAAAAATCCGTACGGATACAAAACATGCTCTGTACCCGCACGGATTTTTCAGTTTTTCCTTTTATTATTCTCTTCGCAGCGCATCAATCGGATTCAGGTTCGCTGCTTTTACCGACGGCAGCAGTCCGAATACGATACCGATCACCATGGAGAATACCACGGAGAAAATGATCGCCGGAATACTGATCGCCACAGGCGTCTGCGATACCCTCGAAATCACCTGTGCCATGATAATGCCGCCCAGCACGCCGAGCAGTCCGCCGATGCTGGTGAGCACCGCCGCCTCGGTCAGGAACTGGAACAGAATTCTGCGTTTTCTTGCTCCGATCGCCTTTTTCAGGCCGATCTCGCTTGTACGTTCCGTTACAGATACCAGCATAATATTCATAACACCGATACCGCCGACCAGAAGCGAAATGCTCGCGATCCAGATCAGCTGCTGGTTCGTGCTCTGGCCTAACTCCTGCAGACTCTTTGCTTTCTCCAGCAGATCCTCTGCCTGATAGGAAAGAGAATCGGTTGTATTGGTCACGGATTCGTTCATGATATCCGCTGTTGTCTTTCCCACCGTGCTCATATCCTCGGTCGTTTTTGCCATCACAACGGCATTTTCCGGCTCATCATACTGGAATACGATCGGCCAGCAGACATCCGGCATCAGCACCAGCGGATAGGATTCCTGATTGTACGTATAGTAGTCCTCCCTGGAATTGATGACCGGCTGGAACGAATCGGCTTTTTTGATCACGCCGATCACCGTGAACGGCTCTCCCATGATCTCGATCGTTTTGCCGACCGGCGACTCATCCGGGAAGAGTGTCAGCACTGCGGTATCGTCGAGGAGGACAACTTTGTGGATCTTCGAGAAATCGCTCTCCACAAAGCCGCGTCCCTGATAAATCTGATAGCCGCACGTCGACAGATAATTTTCATCCACGCCAAGCGCCTTCGCGCTGTCCAGTGTTGTGTTTCCTTTTGCGATGCCGCTCACATACGTTCTTTCGGTGTAAAACGATGCATTTTCCACCTGATCCTGCTCGCGGATCCGCTTTTTCTGGTCATCGGACAGTTTCGACACGCCGCTTGGCAGTCCGTTGTCCATCCAGTAATTGCCGTCGCCCTGCTTTAAGCTGACGGTCACGTTGTTGTTTCCGGCTCCGATCAGGTTCTGTTTGATCTGCTCATTCGTTCCCTTGATCGTGGAGACAATCGAAATGATCGACGCAATTCCGATGATAATACCCAGCATCGTCAGGAAGGAACGCATTTTGTGTGACCAGATTCCCTGAAAGGAAAGTCTTACATTTTCTAACATGGTGCGCCTCCTTAACTGTTGTAATAATCCGATGAACTGGATTCCTTCGTGTCTGCGCCTTCCACCACGGTTTTGCCGTACGGGAATGCAATGTAATCCTCTTCGGAAAGACCGCTCTTCACTTCGTAATAGCTGCCCCACAGAAGTTTTCCGGTTACCACATTCTGTTTCTTTAATTTATCATTTTCATCCCGGATATAAACGAATTTCTGTCCGTTCTCCTCACGGATGAATTCTTTGCTGACGTACAGGCCGTTGCCGTTTTCTACATCGTTTCCGACAGTGATTGCAATCTCGATCCAGTCGCCGTTTTCAAAACCTTCTCCGCCCTCCGGGATAACGGCTGTGAACGGGTAGAAGGAGGCTGGTGTCTCGCTGTAGGACATGTAGCTTGTTGTCGGGTACGGGGAAATCTCGGTTACGGTTGCCGCTGCAAAAGCACCCGAAGACCAGGAAGTCACGTTGAGTTCGTCGCCGACTTTTACCTGATCGAGATACGTCTCGCTTAAGTAGCCGCGCACGTACAGACCTTCGTTTCCGCTGACCTGGATAAAGGCGCTTCCGTCGTTGGACGGGTTTTCTGCATTTCCAACCTTCTTTACCACACCGCTGATCGTCGCTTTTACGGTCTGGGAATCCAGGGATTTCTGCGTATTTTTGACTTTGAGTTCCTCTTCCTTCTGATCCAGCTTCAGACCACGGATCTGGCTCTCTTTTTCGCTGATGGCTTTTTTCAGCTCATCTTTTGTGTAGGTCATCTGGGTATCATCACCGGAAGAAGTATTGTTGTTGGCGCTGCTTCCTGTGGATGATGTAAAGAGGGACTGTACCGATGCTTTTTCACCGTAGAATACGGTTTTTGCTGTTGTCTGCACTGCTTCCTGTGCACTTTCGCTCTGCGGTTCCGCTTCCGGTTCTGCCGGGACTTTGGTCGGCGTCGGCGTTTCCGTCGGAACTGGGGTCTCGCTCGGCACCGGAGTTTCTGTTGGAACCGGCTCTGTGGTCGGAATCGGTGTTGTACTTGGTTCCGGGCTGATGGTCGGCTCTGGAGTTACACTCGGTCCCGGCGTAACGCCCGGGGTCGGAGTTACACTTGGTGCCGGGGTAATCGTTCCTTCTTTTACCGCCACATTTGCAGTGCTGACTGCCATGGAAGTACCCTTGTCATTTTTCGCTGTCACTTCTACTGTGTAGATTCCGGCATCCTCTTTTGTGATGTTTTCTTTTGTGTAAGTATCCTTAAAATCTCCGTCGATTGTCTTTCCGTTGTGTTTCCAGACGTATGTGTAAGTGACATCTGTTTCGGTGTTTTCCGTGAAATCGTCTGTCTCTCCGCTTCCATTTCCGGCTTCACCCGGCTGTGTCACATCGTCCTCGGACGTACTCTCGGTTTTATCATCCGTTTTATCGTCAGCTTTCTCATCCGGCTTCTCTTCGGTATCTTTCTTCTCATTGATTCCGATTTTCAGCTTCAGCCCGCCGCCCTCTGCCACCTCTGTGTTGGCAAGCGGCGTGGTAATTTTTACTTCCGGTGCATCCGCCGACTCGGATTCTTTCAGACTCAGGACTGCTTCATACGAAGTCTCGTATGCTTTCGCAATCTTCGTTCCATCCTGCTCCCACACGGTTTCCAGCGCCTCTGCGGCTTTGTTTTCCTCATGAATCTCCAGGCGGAACCAGTATCCTTCGCTGTCCTCTTCTTTTTTCGTTCCCTTTTCATCCGCGTATCCTGCCATCTGATTCAGGAATCCGCCTGTCAGGACTGTTCCCGGTGCGCAGAGATAGGTGTATGGGTCTTCCTGCGTTCCTTCTCCTTTGTATGGTTTGGAACCAAATACAAGCTTATTCGTACTGCTGTACAGAACAGCATCCTCGTACGTCGGCTCCGGTTCCGGGGTCGGAATCGGTTCGTCCGGGAAATCCGGATCGATGGGTTCATCTGGAAAATCCGGGAAATCCGGAAAATCGGGATCTTCCGGGAAATCCGGCTCCACCGGATCCAGCGGGGTATCCGATACCGGTTTTGTCTTTTTCAGCTTTTCCAGTTCTTTTTCACTCTGCTGGATTTTCAGCTTTGTCTGTGCAAGCTGTAACTGCTGCGTTTCCAGATCCAGCTCGATCATGCTGGTATCGTATGTCATCAGCGTGTCTCCGGCATTTACCACATCGCCCTCTTTGACGAGAACCTGGGAAATGGTCTGGCTGTCGGAAAGATAGATGTTCTGGGAAGCCGTTGAGGTGATCTGGCCTTCCATGTTCATGTTGTCTCCCCAGTAACCACTCGTAAAGTCACTGACCGGATACACTTTTACGGTCGTCTTCTGCGCCTGGCGGATGCCGTAATAACCGCCGACACTGACACCGCCCACGGCAACTGCGGTCACAACTGCAATCGCGGCTTTCTTTGCGGCTTTTCCTTTTTTCATGTTTCGGCCACCTCCTTCGATTTCATCATTCCGTCGCGGATCTCCACGGTGCGCTGTGCCATCGATGCGATCTCCGCGTCATGCGTAATCATCAAGATGCTGACGCCCTCGTCGTTCAGGCTCTGGAACAGCTCCATGACCTGTTCGCCGGAATGGGAGTCGAGCGCTCCGGTCGGCTCATCAGCCAGCAGAATTTTCGGATGGTTGACGATCGCTCTTGCAATAGCCACACGCTGTTTCTGTCCGCCGGAGAGCTGGGTCGGTTTGAAACTCATACGGTCGCCGAGCCCCACCCGCTCGAGGGCAATCGCTGCCCGCTCTCTTCTCTCTTTTTTCGGCACGCCCGCGTACGTCAACGGCAGGCATACATTTTCCATTGCGCTCTGTCTTGCAAGGAGTTGGAAGTTCTGGAAGACAAAGCCGATTTTCTGCAGGCGGATGTCCGACATCTGATTGTCACTGCATTTGCTGATGTCCTGTCCGTCGAGGATCAGCCGTCCGCTCGTCGCCTGGTCGAGGCAGCCGACAATATTCATCAGTGTTGTTTTTCCAGAACCGGAAGGACCCATGATCGCAACGTACTCGCCTTCTTCCATGGAGAAGTTGATGTTTTTCAGAACCGGAACCGGGATTTTGCCCTGCATATATTCTTTACAGATATTCTCTAATTCCAGAATCACGGCTGCACCTCCCCGTCCTCCGCCGATCCGGCTTCCTGTGTGTCTGCCGCGTCGTTCTCGCCAGCTTCACCACCGTCGGCGCCGCCGATCACGTTCGTCGTATCTTCCTCACCGCTGTACTCTGCGCCATCCATGGTATTGTCGACCATGCCGTTTTCATCCTGCGTCATACCGTCGTCGACCATTCCATCGTCGTTGTCAAGCATACCGTCATCCATCATTCCGTCATCTTCGCCGCCGGCCGGATTGCTCTGTCCCAGCGAACCATCAGTGCTGACGACGGTCTTCATGCCCTCTTCCAGACCATCCTCCGGGAAGGTGATGGCATCCTCCTCTTTGAGACCATCAGTGATCTGATATTCCATCATATTTTCATCGTGTGTTCCAAGGGTTACACTTCGTTTTTCCAGTTTTCCATTTCCATCATCAGCCCAGACATAAGGATTGCTGTCGATATCGTTGATAAAGTAATCGGACAGCCAGATTCCAGTTTTGACTTCCTGCTGACCGATATCCGGCTCTACGTAAACATGCTGACCGAGCATCAGGCCATTTGTTCCATCGAGCTGTACATAAAACGGATAGTTGCTTGACTGCGTCATACCGTCTCCTGAACTGCTGTAAACGTTATTGCTTCCTGTCCGGGCATTTTCCCGATCAATCTTTGTCACGGTTCCGGTCCAGGTCTGATTCTCATCTACACGAGAATGTACGATCACCTGGCTTCCTTCGGTAATCGAACCGTCGCTCATATTCTGTTCATTGATCTGGCCTTTTACACGGAAATCTCCCGTTGCAAGAACGGTCAGGAAGGAATTGTCGGAGCTGTCACCGGAGTAAGCGCCGGCGCTGCTGTCATCGTTGTTGATTGATTTTACAACACCGGCGATTTCGCTGATCACGGTCGCATTGGTGATGTTATCGTTTAATTTATCAATCTCCGCCTGTTTTGATTTTCCTTCATATTCTTTTTTCTTTAAATCCAGCTCCGCTTCCTGAATTTCCAGTGTGATGCTTGCCTGCTGGTCTTTTGATGCCTGCTTTTTGTCTTTGTAAAGCTGGTTGATATTGGTATTCATACTTGAAAGTTCATTGTTTATGCGTTCCAGATCCAGCTGCGCCTGCTCGAGGTCACTCTGGAATTTCTCGGTATCGTAGGAGAACAGCGGTGTTCCGACCTGAACCTCCTGACCGACTTCCACATAAACTTCCTTTACCGTTTTCTCGCTGTTTTTTTCTACCTTCCAGGTATTTTCCGACTCCACAACACCGGCATAGCGGTTTTCCATTCCATTTCCGGTTCCCAGATTGGTCAGGGCTTTTACAGTATTGACATAGACGACGTTATCGTCCTCTTTTGTACTGTTTCCAAGGAAGTGCCATGCTGCTCCCCCTCCGGCTGCCGCCAGAACTGCGACTGCACACACAATCGCGATTACTTTTTTCTTCATATGCTTCCTCCCACTTTTCTATTTTACAAATTAATTTTCTGCTTTCCCAAGTTAGTTCTATCGTATCACATTTTGTTTTTTGTTTTCTTACTTTTTCCTTACTCTTTTTTTAGCAAATACTGGCTTTTTCTGAAAATAGATTTTTGTTTTTGTCATTAAAAACCTGCCTCCGTGTTTATGACGGAAAGCAGGTTTTCTTTCGAATCTGTTAGATTTTATTTTTTATGCTACAAGTTTCATCTCCCGCAGAATGCGGTATACGAGATAACAGATCAGCGCTGCACAGACCAGTTTGAACAGAAGCGGAACGACGGCGAACACGATTTTAAATCCAATCCAGATCACGCCGATCGGGAGAAGAATAGTGGCGCATGCGCCGAGGACTTTTCCTCCAAATTTCAGCAGAAGTCCGACGATCCCAAATAGAATTCCAATTCCGCAGAGCAGACCAAAACAGGTTGCCAGCATGACTAATGTAACTAACATAGTGATTCCTCCTTGTCTTTTTCTCTATGTGTTCCACTTGCTGTGGATGTTTCCGTATCTTTCTTACAAACCATATTGTAGCACTTTTTTCCAGCAAAACAACGGGGAAGACGGGGAAGAATTTCTTAAGTTTTTCTTTACACCGATTGAGTGAAACCTAAAAAAGGACAGACAACGCTGCACTTCTGCAAAATTGTCTGTCCTGTAAATTACAAAATTTTCTTTACTCTTCTGTTGTCTCTTCCTCAGCCTGCGGCTCAACCTCAAGACCAAGCTCTTCCAGCTGTGCTGCGTCAACCGGTGACGGAGCCTCGGTCATCAGACAGGAAGCATCTTTTACCTTCGGGAATGCGATGACGTCGCGGATGCTGTCCTCTTTTGCCATCAGCATAACGAGACGGTCCAGTCCGTAAGCCAGTCCGGCGTGAGGCGGAACTCCGTATTTGAAAGCATCCAGAAGGAAACCAAATCGCTCATGTGCCTGTTCCTTTGTGAAACCAAGCATCTCAAACATCTTCTCCTGCACATCGTTCTGGTGAATACGAACGCTTCCTCCTCCGATCTCAGTACCGTTCAGAACGATATCGTAAGCTTTTGCACGAACTGCGCCCGGATCGGTATCCAGAAGCGGCAGATCCTCGTCCATCGGCATGGTGAACGGGTGATGCATTGCGGTGAAACGGTTCTCCTCATCGGACCACTCCAGAAGCGGGAACTCGGTAATCCATACGAAACGGTACTCGTTCTTGTCGAGCAGTCCCATCTGCTCTGCCAGTTCCAGACGAAGTGCGCCAAGAACGTTCCAAACAATCTTGTTGCGGTCTGCTGCGAAGAGAAGAAGGTCTCCAGCCTGTCCGTCCATGGCTTTGATGAGGGCTTCCATCTGCTCCTCTGTCATAAATTTGGAGAAAGAAGATTTCCAGCTTCCATCCTCATGGATTGCAATGTATGCAAGACCTTTTGCACCGTAACCTTTCGCAAACTCAACGAGCTTGTCGATTTTCTTTCTCGGCATTGCGCCCTGTCCCTTTGCGTTAATACCGCGGACAGAACCGCCGTTTTCAAGTGCGCCCTTAAATACAACGAACTCGGTATCTTTTACGGTCTCGGAAACATCAACCAGCTCCATACCGAAACGCAGGTCCGGTTTGTCGGAACCGAAACGGTTCATAGCCTCTTTCCAGGTCATTCTCTGGATCGGGAGCTGTACCTCAACGCCGAGCACCTCTTTGAACAGGTGTGCCAGCAGTCTCTCATTGACATCGATAACATCATCTACATCAACGAAAGCAAGCTCCATATCGATCTGGGTGAACTCCGGCTGACGGTCGGCACGCAGGTCCTCGTCACGGAAACATTTTACGATCTGGATATAACGGTCATAGCCGGAGCACATCAGAAGCTGTTTGAACAGCTGCGGAGACTGCGGCAGTGCGTAGAAGCTGCCTGGATGAACACGGCTCGGTACCAGGTAATCTCTGGCGCCTTCCGGTGTGGATTTCGTCAGCATCGGGGTTTCGATCTCAAGGAAGCCTTCTTTGGACATGAACTCACGGGTGAGCATTGCCACTTTGCTTCTCATGATCAGGTTTCTCTGGATGTCCGGGCGGCGCAGATCCAGGTAACGGTATTTCAGACGGAGCTCTTCTCTCGTCTTGGAATCCTCCTCGATCGGGAACGGCGGGGTTTCTGCCTCGGAAAGGATGCGTAAGGACTCAGCCTTTACTTCAAGCTCTCCTGTTGCCAGGTTTTCATTGACAGCACCGGAGCGGGCCATTACTTCACCTTCTACGGCGATAACGAACTCACTGCGCAGTTTTGCTGCTTTTTCAAAACCTTCCTCACTGATCGGGCCGTTCTCAAAGATGATCTGCATAATACCGCTTCTGTCACGCAGATCGACGAAAATAATTCCGCCTTTATTACGGCTCTTCTGTACCCAGCCCATCAGGGTTACTTTTTTTCCGATATCTGCTTTTGTGACTTCCGCACAGCGGCAGGTTCTCTTCAGGCCTTTCATGGATTCAGCCATTTTCTTGTTCCTCCTATTTGGAACTGCGGACACAAAGAATCTGCATCCGCAGCACATCGTTTTTTCATGCGATTACTATTATTGGATATTCCTTACATTTTGTCAACAAAAAATTCTTCGATCTCAGTGTAGCCCTCGCTGGCAAGCTGCTCTTTCTGGAATTTCTTGTTCTTCTTCATCACGGCGATGTTGATGGCCGTGCCTTCACTTCTCTCTTTTGTCGCCTGCTGAATGATCTTCTGCATTCCCTCTGCCGGCATGTTTTTCTCGATCAGGTACGCTTTTTTCTTCTGTGCGCCCGGGATCTGGTAATCTCTCTCAAGCAGAAGCATAACGATACGCTCAAATCCGATGGAGAATCCGCATGCGCAGGTCTGGTTTCCGGTGAATTTTCCGATCATTTCATCGTAGCGTCCGCCGCCTCCGACAGATCCGCCGTACTCATCCATAGCGATCTCGAAGATCGGTCCGGTGTAGTAGGACATTCCGCGCACCAGAGTCGGATCGAAAGCGATCTTGAATTCCGCGGTCTTCACGGCATTGACACTGTCGATGATGGTCTTCAGGCCGTCTGCGTACTCTTTGTCAAGGAATCCCTCGAGTTTCTCACGGCAGTACTCTACGCCTGCGGTATCCGGGGTGATCTCCTCGAACATTTTCAGGTATTTCTCTACGGACTCTTTTGCAAAGCCGGCTTCCTCGAGCTCTTTGGCAACGCCCTCAAGACCGATTTTATCCATCTTATCGAGGATAATAAATACGGTGTCATAGGACTCCTCCGGGAATCCGCTGTAGGCTGCCATTGCTTTTAAGATGCGGCGGTCATTAATACGGATCGTAAAGTTCTTGAAGTCCAGTTTTCCAAGCAGTGTGGTGGTAGCAAGGATCAGCTCAATCTCTGCGAGGTTGGTCGGCTCGCCAAGGATATCGATATCGCACTGCATGAACTGGCGGTATCTTCCTCTCTGCGGACGGTCTGCACGCCATACATTTCCCATCTGAAGTGCTTTGAACGGGGACGGAAGCTCGTTTGCGTTGTTGGAATAGTAACGGCAGAGCGGAACGGTCAGGTCATAACGCAGGCCGCTGTCTACGAGATCGTTTTCTTTCTCAGCGGTCTCGAGTTTCAGCTTCTCTCCTCTTTTTAAGATCTTGAAAATCAGTTTCTCATTCTCGCCGCCCTGTTTGCTGTTCAGGTTTTCGATGTGCTCCACGCATGGGGTCTCCATGGAGGTAAAGCCGAAGGTTCCGTAAGTTTCCTTGATCAGACGGATCACGTAGTCACGGATTGCCATTTCTTTCGGTAAAATATCTTTCATTCCGGTAACCGGTTTCTTCTTTAATGCCATTTTCTGTTTTCTCCTTTATGATTTCCCGGATCAATTCATCAACATCAGAAAGCTCGATCGCTTTCCGGCTGCCGCTGTGGATCACTCTCTGAAATGCCAGGAACATTTTCAGATCGAAATTTTTGACTTCTTCTGTCATAAGCTCCATCGCCTGTTCCCGCGTAAACGCACTCCGGTACGGGCGGTCGGAGGTCAGCGCGCAGTACACATCACAGATGCGTAAGATACGCGCCCCAAACGGAATCTTTTCTCCCGCCAGATTGGCCGGATACCCGGTTCCGTCATAATTTTCATGATGATACAGAATACTCTCCAGCACAAAATCGGAGTAGCCGCGTCCCTGCAGGAGTTCATAGCCCAGTGTGGAATGGGTCCGCACAAAGCGCATCTCCTCGACGACGAGCGTATCCTGTTCTTCTACGTAATTCTCCAGTACAATCTTTCCGATATCGTGGAGAACGCCCGCTTTTGCAAGCTCATAGCAGATTTCTTTCTCATACCCCAGTTCCCGCGCAAGATCGTAAGCTAAATTGCTCACTTCCATCCCATGGATGAGCTGCTCGGTCAGGGTATAGCGCAGCATGTGAAGCTGCTGACTGGAATTTTCTTTCATTTTGGCAGATACTTCTCCATTCCGATACGCTTTCTCTCGATCATTTCATCGATACGCTCCACGTAGTTTTTCAGATCCTTCACGTTCTCCACCCGCTCAATGCGCTCTCCGTGTTCAAACACGAATTTCGTGGACGCTCCGGCTCCCGCAGCCAGAATGGACTGTTTTTCCTCCATAATGAGGATGTTGTAGATGCCTGCTTTTCCTTCGCGGGAGTAGCCGACATTCTCAAAGTTACCCGCCATATTTTTCTGGCGGTACATGTAATACGGTCCCATCTCCATGCGGTGTGCGCTGTCCATCGTCATTTTCATGATCTCGGCAGAGTTTTCAAACGAGATCTCCTGATATTTGTCTTTGAACAGGTTGAGTCTCGTTGCACGCTTTAACGCAAGGGAATGGACGGTCAGGGAATCCGGATTCAGCGCTTCCACTTTTTCCAGCGTATGCGCTACTTTTTCCTTGTCCTCGCCCGGCAGACCGACGATCAGATCCATGTTGATGTTGTCAAATCCAAGGGAACGCGCCATGCGGAACTTCTCTTCGATCTCCTCCACGGTATGGTGGCGTCCGATCAGATTCAGCGTTTCCTGGTTCATGGTCTGTGGATTGATCGAAATACGGGTGACCGGGAATTTGCGGATGGCTTTTAAAACCTCCTCATTGATCGTATCCGGCCGTCCTGCCTCCACGGTGAACTCCTGCACCTGCTCCATCGGGAAGAGCTCTGTCACTTTCGTGAGCAGGCGCTCCATCTGTGCCGCATTCAGCGTGGTCGGCGTACCGCCTCCGATGTAGATCGTATCAAGGGTGTAATCCTTCATGTTCTCACTGATAAAGGTCAGTTCTTTGATCAATGCATCGAGATACGGATCTACCATATGCTCCCAGCGGCTTAAGACATGGGAGCCGAAGGAACAGTACAGGCAGATGCTCGGACAGAACGGGATGCCGATGTACAGGCTGTAACCGTGTTCATAATCGATCGTCTTTAAAATGTCCTTCTCCCGGTTGGCAATCGTGATGGCGAGTGCCGTCTTTTCCGGGCTGGTGTAGTAGGTTTCGCGCATATATTTTGCGATTTCTACATTCTTCTTTCCCTCTTCAAGCATCTTCATCGGAATTTTCGTCGGCCGGATGCCGGTGAGGTCGCCCCACGGAAGTTCTTTGCCGCTCACCTCGGAAAGTGTGCGGTATACCATCCGTTTCAGGACATTTTTCGTTTCATGGCGGTCTTTTTCATATTCCACCGCCTCACGCTGCGAAGCGAGCGTCTCATGTTTCTCGTCTGCAATCGAAAAACAGATCTGATCCGCCTCGTATGTGATCGTATCATAATATGCAAATTCCCCGTCCGGCTCCCCATCCTCCTCGTACCATGAGGTAATCTCACAGCCCGGATAGAATGCCTTGATCAGGGAATACACATCGTATTCAAAATCTTTTCTGTTAAAACAAAGGCTGATATTAAGCAAGGGGATTGTACCTCTTTTCATGTTCAATCGTAGTTTCATCGTTGTGGCCCGGATACACGGCCACATCCCCAGGAAGCTCTTTTAACAGGCGCTTGACCGACGCGATCAGCTCTCTGCCGGAGGATGTCGGGAAGTCGTATCTTCCGTAGGACTCGCAGAACAGCGTATCGCCGGAAAAGAGTGCCTTTTCTGCCGGGATATAGTAGCAGACACCGCCTGCCGTGTGGCCCGGTGTCGCAAGGACGTGGATTTCAAGATCCGCGAGATGCAGAACATCGCCCTCTTTTACGGTTTTGTCCGCCTGCATCGTGTACGGTTTGCTCCAGAGCCCGGAAAGATTTTCCTTTGGATCCCCCAGCAGGTGCTGCTCTTTTTCATGGACATAGACCGGGATATGGTATTTTTTCCGCAGCGCATCCGCTGCCAGCATATGGTCGAAATGGCCATGGGTCAGCAGAATGGCCTCCGGGTCGCCGTCGATCTCGTCGATCTGGCGTTCAATCTCCAACGGCGAATCGCCCGGGTCCACGATCAGCACCTTCTGGCTGTCCGGATTTTCCACAACGTAGCAGTTTGTCGAGAGCATTCCAAGTGCCCGGTAATTTACCTTTATCATACGCTTTTCTCCTTTTTATCCTCTCGATCTCTGAATATCGATCACGCTCTCCACCTGGCGCACCTTCTCGATGATGCTGTTCAGCTCTTCGTTGTTGTGCACGTCGAACGTCACATCGATGGAAGCCGTTCCCTGCTTGCTCGTTCTCACGTTCATCGCCGCAAGGTCGATCTTCCGCTCGGTAAAGATCTTTGAGATATCCACCAGAAGACCGGTACGGTTGTTTGCGTAAACGCTGATCTCCACGGTATAGAGAGAGCCGCCGTTGTCCTCGGCCTGCCATTCGGCATCAATGAGGCGTGCCCGCTCGGATTCCGGCAGATTCAGGACGTTGACGCAGTCGGTGCGGTGGATTGTCACGCCGCGTCCTCTTGTGACAAAGCCCACGATCTCATCGCCCGGGATCGGATTGCAGCATTTGGAGAAGCGAACTGCCACATCGTGGATACCGCGCACGACGATGCCGCCCTTGCTCTTTCCAACCGGCAGAACTTTCTCTCCGGATGCCGCCTCGAGCACCTGCTCGTCGGTGATCTCTTTTTTATGCTGCTTTTCGTACGTCTCAATCAGCTTGTTGAGGACCTGGCCCTCTTTTAAGCCGCCGTGGCCGATGGCTGCAAGAACGGAATCCCAGTCGCGGAAGCCGTACTTTCTCATGACAGCCTCTTCGTACATCGGTTTCGTATAGATTCCAAGGTTTTTGCCCTTCAGCTTTGCATAGTTGGTGAGCATTTCCTTGCCTTTGACGATGTTGTCCGTCTTGTTCTGCTGGCGGAACCACTGGTTGATGCGGCTCTTTGCCTGGGAACTCTTCGCAATTTTCAGCCAGTCGCGGCTCGGTCCCTTGGAGTTCTGCGAGGTGATGATCTCGACGCGGTCTCCGTTGTGAAGTTCCGTCTCGATCGGCACGAGTTTTCCGTTGACCCTCGCTCCGACCATCTTGTTGCCGACCGCACTGTGGACGGAATAAGCAAAGTCGATGGCACAGGAGCCGACCGGAAGCGTTTTGACATCGCCCGCCGGGCTGAAACAGTAAACATTGTCGGCAAACAGGTCGAGATCGCTCTTTAAGAGGTTCATGAACTCATGATTGTCCGCCATGTCCTGCTGCCACTCCAGAATCTGGCGCAGCCAGGTCAGTTTTTCCTCTTCCTGCTCCGGTCCCGGTTTCTTGCCGTCGGAGGCCTCTTTGTATTTCCAGTGTGCAGCGATACCGTATTCTGCAATCCGGTGCATCTCATAAGTACGAATCTGAATCTCAAACGGCTGTCCGTTCGGTCCGATCAGGGTTGTATGCAGGGACTGGTAACGGTTTGGCTTCGGCATCGCAATGTAATCTTTGAAACGGCCCGGGATCGGCGTGTACATTTCATGGATGACACCGAGCGCTGCATAGCAGTCTTTAACGGATTCCACGATGATGCGGACCGCAAAAAGGTCATAGATCTGATCCAGCGTCTTGTGCTGGTTGACCATCTTTTTGTAGATGCTGAAAAAGTGCTTGATTCGTCCGTTGACGTCTGCTTCAATGCCGGCCTGGTGGATATGACGGGTCACCTCTTTTACGATCGCATCGACAAACTCCTGCCGCTGCTCCCGTTTCATGCTGACCTTCTGCACCAGTTCATAGTACGCATCCGGCTCCAGATATTTCAGAGAAAGGTCATCGAGTTCGACCTTGATCTTGGAAATACCGAGGCGCTGTGCAATCGGGGCGTAGATATCCATCGTCTCACGCGCTTTTTTCTTCTGCGTCTCCGGCGACCAGTACTGTGCGGTCCGCATGTTGTGCAGACGGTCCGCCAGTTTTACCAGAATAACGCGGATATCCTTTGCCATCGCAAGGAACATCTTTCTCAGGTTTTCTGCCTGCTCCTCGACCTTATCCGCAGAATATTTCAGCTGTGCCAGCTTCGTGACACCGCTTACAATCAGGGACACCTCCGGGCCGAACTCCTCGGTCAGCTCTTCTTCCGTCATAACGGTATCTTCCACAACGTCGTGCAGAAGGCCTGCCGCGATCGACTCCTTGTCGAGCTCCAGATCTGCCAGGATAATTGCCACACAGAGCGGATGGATGATGTACGGTTCCCCGCTCTTTCTTTTCTGGTCCTTATGTGCATCCGCTGCCACGCGGTATGCTTTTTCGATCAGGGAAATATCGTCCGATGGATGATATTTTTTCACAGAAGCGATCAATTCCCCGTATAATTCCTCCGGACTTGTAAAATCGTCCGTCTTGCGGATTCTGGCTTCTGCCGCCGCCACATCCTTCTTTAATTCTTCTTCACTAATTCTTTTCTCTTCTTCCATATGTATCCTCCGCTCTCATGATTAACCCCTGCGTTTCGTTGGATACGTTATTTGCCATCGTAACGGATGACAGATTTTACATCATATTTTGCCAGTTTTTCGCGTCCTTTTAAGCCGGCAAGCTCCATCAGGAACACGATTCTGGTTACTTCGCCGCCGAGGCGCTCGATCATTTTTGCACAGGCCTCCACGGTACCGCCGGTTGCAATCAGGTCGTCGATGATGACTACCTTCTGGCCCGGTTTGATGGAGTCTTTGTGCATCTCGATCGTTGCGCTGCCGTACTCCAGATCATAACTCTCCTCAATGGTCTCCAGAGGAAGTTTTCCTTTTTTACGGATCGGCACGAACGGTTTGTGCAAATTGTAGGCGATCGGCATACCGAAAATGAAGCCGCGGGACTCGGTTCCGCAGATTACATCACAGTCTACTTCTTCTACAAAATGCTGCATCTCATCTATGGCAAGCTGCAGTCCGTCTGCGTCCTGCAGGATACTCGTTACATCTCTGAAAATAATACCCGGTTCCGGGAAATCCGGAATACTTCTTACGTAATCCTCTACCTTTTTCATAAAATATTCCTCCGTTTCGTCAGGGTTTGACAATTCACCTTACAGTATAGCATCAATATTCTTCTGCGTCAATTTTGTTTCCGATAGAAAACAGAGCCAAAATCCAGGGGATTCTTGGCTTTTCTGCATCTTTAAAAGTAACTCTGAATATTGATCTGTAATTTGTCGCGTCCGTTCCACGTATCGATCGACGGATAGTACGCTACCGAGAGGGTCGGATGTGCATCCACGTATGCGGCGAACGCTTCTCCCTCGCCGAAATAGACACCATCCATCTGGTATCCGCCCGCGTCGGCAAGCTGTACTTTCACCACATTTCTATTCTTTCCAAAAATGCGGTAATTTAATACAGTCAGTCCTTTCTGTGCGAACAGCGGTTTCGTGTTGCCTTTTCCGAACGGCTCCAAGAGACTTAACTGGCGGATCAGATTTTTGGTGATGTAGGTGATCGGCATCGGCACATCGATCACGACTTTTTCGACAAAATCCTCTTCCGTCAGCGTGGAATTATCGTTCAGTGCCCGGCGGAACGGTTCGATCATCTCCTCTCCTGCGAGGGAAAGGCCCGCAGCCATCGGGTGGCCGCCGAATTTCGTTATCAGTTCTTTGCATTTGCAGAGCTCCTCATACATCGAATACGCTTCGATCGAGCGGCCGGAGCCCTTGACGCCCTCCTCACTTCTGGTGAGTACGAAGGATGGTTTGTGGAAGTGCTCCCGCAGGCGGCCTGCGATGATTCCGGCAAGGCTCTCGTGGCAGTCCGGCAGATAGACGACGAGCACTTTGTCGTTCTGCAGCGGAGAGGTTTCCACCAGCTCGATCGCCTTCGCCTCTCCCTGGCGCGTCAACTCCTTGCGGCTTTCATTCAGGTCTTTCAAGTCCCCAGCAAGCTTTGCGGCCTCCTCACGTGTCTTTGCGCAGAGCAGTTTTAACGAATGCTCCGCCGTGTCAAGCCGTCCCGATGCGTTGATGCACGGGCCGAGAACGAAGCCGATGTGATACGGTGTCACGTTTTCCGCCTCGATGCCCTGCACACGGATCAGCTCCTGCAGGCCGAGGTTCTGCGTTTTATGGAGCGCCCGAAGGCCGGCTTTTACAAGAATCCGGTTTTCTCCCTGCAGATCCATCACATCACCGATCGTCGCAATGGCGACAAATTCCAGAAAGCGGAAGCTGTGCTCCTTTGGAAGACCTGCTTTCGCCTCCATCGTCTGGATCAGTTTCCATGCGACGGCCGCACCGCAGAGGCCCGGAAATGGATAGGAACAGTCTTTCTGTTTCGGATTGACAACCGCGTCCGCCGGCGGCAGGATGTAGCGGCGTTCTCCGTTTTCATCCTCCTCAAACGGAACCTCGTGGTGGTCCGTCACGACAACCGTCATGCCGAGCTCTTTTGCCAGACGGATCTGGCTGCCCGCCGCGATGCCGTTGTCACAGGTGACGATCGTGTCCCGCCCCTCGTCTGCGGCAAACTGCACGAGATGCTCATTTAAGCCGTATCCGTCTGCAATCCGGTCCGGGATACGCACATCCACATCGGCACCGAGATCTTTTAAGCCGGTCAGCAGAATATACGTTGCCGTAACACCGTCGATGTCGTAGTCCCCGATAATGCGGATCGGCTTTTTCTCCCGGATTTTTTCTGCGATCAGATCTGCCGCGCGCTCCATATCCTTCATCAGCAGCGGATCATGGAGCTGTTCGAGATCTCCGAAGAGATACTCTTCAATCTCTTTTTCCCCGGTCACATCCCGGTTCCGGATCAGGCGGGCGATGACGGGATCAATACCGAACCGGTCCGCAATCGCCTGGAAATCGGCGCGTTTTGCCGAAACTACCCAGCGTTCTTTCTTCATATGTTCTCCCCTCGTATAATAAGTTTGTAAGCAAAAAAATCGCTTACAGACTTATTTTCTTTTTA
>OLGM01000505.1_pt1 | contig 24542 bp, 32 predicted proteins | sample 1606001 | NCBI WGS metagenome assembly OLGM01 (sample SAMN03283294) | human gut metagenome | biome: human-associated habitat; material: feces | host: Homo sapiens | place: Peru | collected 2012
CGTGAAATAAACCTGCTATCGTAGCTTTTTTATCATGAGTTAGTTTATAAACAATTAAAGCAACAGTTAAAGAATGATCATATCTACTTATATATTCTCTAAAATCATAAATATCTTTTGAAGCATAATCCATACCACAAAAATAACCAACATCTTTAAGTCTAATTAATGATGGGCAATTTAAATATTTTACAATAAATTCTGGCATATCAGAATAACCTAATAACTCCAAATAATATTTTAGCATTTCAAAACCTCCACTTACATAATTTTTTCAAATATTATATCAGCACACATAGCATTAATCAACTAAATATCAAAAAGTCTTTTCAATATTTTCTAAAAATTCATTTAATGATTTATACCAATCAAACATATTTGATTTTTTATTAGAATATTTTTTTAATTCTCCATCATTATAATTCTTATTATTTTCTTTCCATCTTTCAATACATCTATTATAACAATTATCTATACTAGTTCTTATTACAATTAATTTTCCCTTTAAAATAGAATAATCTTTAACATTTCTAATTTGTGCTGAATCTATCACAATAGTTTTTTCAACATCTTTAAAATAATCTAGTATATTTAAATAAAACTCATCAAAATTATTAATTAAATAATCTTTTTCTTTATTTTTAAAAATATTTCTTAATTCTAAAAGCATTTTCAGCAATTACACAATAACCTTTCTCAAGTAGATAAGACAATACTGGTAAATGATAAGTTCCTGTTTCTTCCATAATAATTTTTAAATCTTCTTTTAAATATTGATTTAATAATAAGTCTAAATTATCTAAATCATTTTGACTATGACTAAATTCAAAAGGTTCTTTAATTACTTCTCCTTCAATACTTAAAATAGCTATTGTACTTTTACCTTTTGAAATATCAATTCCAACTCCATATTTCATAACTTCCTCCTTCTAAAATAAATAATTTAATGATTGGATCTAACTCTTCTACAAATTTTCATTTTGGTTCTTTATACGAGTAATAAACTCAACTTGCTTAATCGAATATTGAATGTAGAGGTTAGTTAACACTTTATCGTGCGAGCATAAAAACTCCAATAGTAATACGTTAACCAATCCTCTTACATCATAGTAAAAAAGCCTGTAATTATCAATCAAATACATGATATAATAATTACAGGTTTATAATACCAAATAGTAATTTGTTGAAATGATTGGAGGAATGGGTATGAAAAATAAAAATGTATTATTTGCAGTATTAGGTATAATTGTATTAGTAGTGTTAGTGATAGGAGTTTTTTATCATTTTAGAGATAGAAGGACTTATACACTCAATTTACCTCAACTTGAAAAATTAGAAAGTATTTCATTAAATCAAAATGAAAAAGATATTAGTATTAATGGCAGAGAAGAAATGAAAGATATACTATATGTTTTAAATGGTACAAAAAGAGTTACTAAAAACGAAAGCATACAAGATGCACCTGTAAATATTGATGATGAAATAAAAGTTGATTTTCACTTTATAGAAGCTGGAGTATCTACAATATTCGTATATAAGAAAAACAATAGTTATTATATTGAACAACCATATAATGGTATATATCAAATAAGTGGAGATGAATACAATTCGATAGAGAAACTTGTTAGATAAATTACAATTTAGTAATTAGTTAGAAAAATAGTAATTTGATAAAATGTTAAAACTCTTTGACAAACTTCCAAAAAACTTATGTAGATATGTTAAATGCTAATAGTATATAATTTTTGTGAAAGGAGAAAAAGAATGAATTTAGGAGATAAAATTTTACAATTAAGAAAGAAAAATGGACTTTCGCAAGAACAATTAGGTGAAAAAGTAGATGTTACAAGACAAACTATTTCTAATTGGGAATTAGGTGAAACAACACCTAATCCAGAGCAATTAAAAAAAATGTCAAAAGCATTTAATGTTAGTGTTGATGAAATCTTGGATAATGATTCAAAGGAGTTTTTAATGAACAAAATAAGTAATACAGAACGACTAGCAGGAATAATAATCAAAATATTAAAAGTAATAGGATTTGTATTCATTGGATATATTATATTTATGATAATTGCAGTGATTGGACTAGGAACTTATACAGTTGCTAAAAAAGATAATGCTAATGTGGAAAGTAGTGCGACAACAATATGTTCTATTGATAATAAAAAGTATCAAATAGAATTTGGAACAAACAATTATTTTAAATGTAATAATTGTTCTAAAAAAATGTCAGATGAAATAAATGAGATTGTAGATTTTAACAATATTAACAATTCAATGATAAATATAGAAAATTATTTTAAAAATAATAATGGAACTTGTGAATAATTAAAAATTACAATTTTATCAAGCAGATCTATAGAAAAATTTGCTTTTTTCATGTTATAATATTAATAGAAAGACAAATAGTAATTTGTATGGAGGATTTTATGAAAGAAATTTTAAATAGAATAAGAACTCCTGATAAAAATATGAAAATAGAAAACAAAATTTTAAATACTTTTTTAATCTTTTTATTAGGAATAATATTAGGCATATTTTCTAAATGGTTAGATAATATGAGTATTGATGATACAATATGGTGGCAAAACATATTAGGAATATTAGATTTAAGGAATGTATTTTCTCTATTTGGAATATGGTTGTTTATTGCTATAACAATATCTGTATTTAGTAAAACGCCATTAAGAGCTAGTTTAAATGTATTTTTATTCTTTATAGGGATGACAACAAGTTATCATTTATACACAATCTATTTTAGTGGCTTTAATCCCATGAAATACATGATGATATGGTATGGTATAACATTGATTTCTCCGTTACTAGCTTATGTCTGTTGGTATGCTAAAGGTAAAAACAAAGTATCGATGATAATAAGTAGTCTAATTCTTTCAGTAATGTTTATATCGTCATTTCACATTGGAATATGGTATTTTGATTTAAAAAGTATAATTGATTTATTGATTTTTATAGGAACAGTCATTGTGTTATATGTGAATCCTAAAAATACTATTTATAGTTTAATTATAGCATTAGTCTTGTCGTTTGCAGTTAATGCTATATTATAATACAAATTACAATTTAGTAATTAGTTAGAAAAATAGTAATTTGTTGAATAGCAAAGATTCTTTGCTCTAAAAATATTTAAATGTAAAGATTATTTGATAGACTCTTTAAAACTTTAATAATACAATTTTTGTGAAAGGAGGATAAATATGGATTTGGGTAATAAAATATGTAAAATCAGAAAAGACAATAATTTAACTCAAGAAGAATTTGCAGAAAGATATAATGTTACAAGACAGACAGTTTCAAGTTGGGAAAATTGCAAGAGTTACCCAGACCTAGATACACTTGTAAGAATAAGTGATGATTTTTCAATTTCATTAGATGTATTATTAAAGGAGGATAAAAAAGTGATTAAGGATATTGATAAAAATGTTAAAAATAACAAAAGAAATAAAAAAGTAATCATTGTTTTAAGTTTTATTATTATTGCTCTTATAATTATTTTTGGAATTATTTATAAATTAAGTTTATTTGGTTTCAATAATAAAAAAAGTGATGCTAAAGGAAGTTTATATATAACTTGTTCGTTAAAAGATAATAAATATTTTTATAATGTAAGTTATGGAGATGATTATAGAATATTATCTATTGACGGAGATGAATATATAATTAATAATGTTGATATAGAAAAAGCAACAAATGCGAAAGAAGTCATTAATACAGTAACTGATTATTTTGAATCACATAATGGTAGTTGTGAGTAATTGCTAAATTACAATTTAGTAATTAGTTAGAAAAATAGTAATTTTTATGGGAGGTTAATTATATGGAAAAGAATAAAAAAGAAAGTACAAATAATTTAATATCAAGAATAAAAGCAAGAGCTAATGCAGACAAAAATGCTGAAGTAAAGAAAAGTCCAGATAGTTTAATATTAAGAATAAAAAGAAGAGTAAATGCTGATAAAAATAAAGATAGAGAAAGATAAATTACAATTTATTGGTGAGATTAGTTTGAAATATAACTAATCTTTTTTTATTGATTAAAATGAGAATGAAAAATATGCATTTAAATTAAGATTGATTAATTTCAATCTTTTTTTATTGAAGGAGGTGGTTAAATTGATTGTATTTAATTTTTAATTTAAAAATATTTGTTTAAAAGAAAGGAAAGGATTGATAATATGAAAACAAATAATAATGTAGTAAAAAAGAAAAAAGATAAAAGAACAAAATTGTTAATAGTAGGAGGAATTAGTTTATTTACAGTATTAGGGGGTACACTTGCATATTTTACAACAAGTAGTACGATTAAAGATATTTTTAATACTGCAAAGTATGAAACAAAGATAGTAGAGGTATTTGAATCACCTAGTGATTGGACACCTGGTACAACAACTGAAAAAACTATAAAGGTTACGAATAATGGAACTATTGATATGGCACTTCGTGCATCATACACTGAAAAGTGGGTAAATGCTAAAGGTAAAGAAATATCACTTACAGATGATGATAATAATGTAGCTGCTATAATTAATTTTGATAATAGTTGGTCTAAAAGTGATGATGGTTATTATTACTATGGTAGTAAGTCTAATATGACTAAATTATTACCTAGTGAAACATCTTCTTCTTTTATAACAGGTGTAACTTTTAATAAAGATATTAAAGCAGATTTAAATACTAGTGTTTCTCAAGATGGTAAAACTATAACTTTTACTTCAACTGGAAATGGATATGATGATGCTACTTATACATTAACAGTTAAAATTGATACAGTGCAATATGACCAAGCAAAAAATTTTTGGTAGAAAGGAGAATGTTGAACAATTAATGTTCATTATTTATGGTGAAAAAAATGTTAATGAAAGTTAAGAATGGATTAATTAGTATATTGTATATTTTAGTTCTTATCTATCTACTTATTTTTATACCAAGATTTTTTGGACATACACCATTAGTTGTGATTTCTGGAAGTATGGAGCCGACATTAAAAGTCGGTTCTTTACTTTATTATCATAGCAATGATCTTGATGACTTTAATAAGGATGATATTTTAGTTTATAGATATAAAAATCATACAATATCACATAGGATTGTAGAACAAGTAAAGGGTGGTTTTATTACAAAAGGAGATGCTAACCAAACAAACGATTCTTTGGTAGTTAATAATGAGCAGGTGTTAGGAAAAGGGACACAATGGTGTATTCCATACCTAGGTCTATATGCTGACTTTATATACACTCATAAATATATATTATTTATAACCGTTTCATTATTAGTAATTGATTTAGGTTATGACATATATAGAAAGCAAAAGCATAAGGAGGTAATCATTGATGAAGAAAAAAATTAGTTTATTAATTATTACAATAACTGCTATGTTTTGCACTGTTGGTATAACTCTTGCTACATTTAATACAACTGCAAATTATACAAATAAGTTTAAAGCTGAGAGTTATGAATTTTCTATTGATGCATGTGGTGGTACTTTTGCTAATGAAAAGGTTATATTAAACGGACTATCAGCAACACTACCAACACCATATCGTAAAGGATATACATTTATAGGTTATTCTAATTCATCTAATGGAAATGTAATTTATAACAAAGATATTTCTAATGTAGAAGATATTAATAATAAGAAGATATACGCTAAATGGAATATTATAACTTATAATATTACTTATGACTTAAATGGTGGCTCAATAAGTGGACAACCTACAAGTTATAATGTAGAAGATAATATAGCACTTCCTATACCTAGTAAAAGAGGGTATTCTTTTGCAGGTTGGAGTGGTACAGACATTAATGGCATAAGTAAAGATGTTGTAATTTCAAAGGGTAGTATTGGTAATAGAAGCTACAAAGCAAACTGGACTATTAATACATATTCTATTTCATATAACTTAAATGGTGGCTCAATAAGTGGACAACCTACAAGTTATAATGTAAATGATACTTATACACTACCAATACCTAGTAGAAAAGGTTATACATTTGCTGGTTGGAGTGGTACAGATATTAATGGTATGAGCAAAAATGTAACTGTATCTGGTGGCATAGGAAATAAAACTTATACTGCTAATTGGAGTCAAAATTATTATACCGTTTCTTATTATGTTAATGGTAATTTATGGACTACTAGAAGTGTAGGATATGGTAATAGTATTGAAAACTTAAATGCTCAATCACTATTAGATAATTATCATACATTTCATGGATGGAATAACTGGGTAGATACAATGCCAGATTACAATATAAGTTTAACTGCAAATGTTACAGAGTCTTATTGTATGTTAATGACAGGGCATGGTCCATACGGAAATGCCACAGCATTACTAAAAGTTTTTCAAGATGCAGGTTGGACTGGTAGAGTAGAAATTGCACCATCTACAACAAGTTATTATTGGGTAGTTACCGATTATACATTAACTAGAGCAGAAGCAGAGGCACAAAAAGAATATATTGCTAGTCATACTAATTATAGAAATTATAATTACCCATATTTATATTGGGTAGCAGTTAGTTGTACTAATGGTTATTCAGAATCGTGGACTCGTTCATCTGGACAAAGGTATTTTAATTAGTGATGAAATACTTGAAATTAATGATAGAATTATATGAAAAAAGTGATGGATTATGAGGTTAGTTTGAAATATAACTAGTCTTTTTTTGAAAGAGAGGGAAAAAATGAGAAGAAGAACACATAAAAAGAACTTTTGGTTTAATGATGAAGAAGAAAACAGAATAAAAGAATTATGTAATAAAAGTGGAATGAATGAAAGTGATATAGTTAGAAATCTTATAATGGGTAATTCAATAAAAGAAGCACCAAGCAATAAGTTTTACGAAGTTGTTAGAGATTTAAGGTCAATATCTAATAATATAAATCAACTTACAAGAAAAGCACATTCACTTGGCTTTATAGATGAAAGAGAATATAGAGAAGAAGTAATTAGACTTGATATTCTAATTGATGACCTAAAATTACAATTTCTAAATAAGAATATAGCAGGTAATAAATGATATTACTTTTTTTATATGCTTGTTTAAGAGTGTCTAGTGAATGTTCTAGGATAGAGGAAGAATGGCAACGACAGGAATATGGAAAGTTGAAAAAAGATTAGATCATGTTATTGACTATGTTATAAATCCAGAGAAAACAACAAGAGATGGAGATTATCAAGAATTACATAAATTAGATGGTTATGAGAAATTAAATTATGAAACTGAAGAAGAATGTTTTGTATCAGCTTTAAATTGTTCTACGCACAGACCATATAAAGATATGATGCTTACTAAAGAGCTATATGGAAAGAAAAATGGCATACTTGGTTATCATGCTTTTCAATCATTTAAAGAGGGAGAAATTACTCCAACACAAGCACATTTAATAGGAGTGAAATTAGCTGAGGAAATATGGGGAGATAGATTTGAAGTAATAGTAAGTACACATACAAATTGTAAGCATATTCATAATCATTTTGTTATTAATTCGGTATCATTTAAAGATGGAAAAAAATATCATGATAGTAGAGAAACTTATGCACTTATAAGACAAGTATCTGATTCATTATGTGAGGAATATGGATTAAGTGTAGTTAAAGATAAAAAAGTTAAGAAAGTTAATTATGATAACTATTATCAAAGTTATGTTAAAAAGACAAATTATCATACTTTTGCTAAACAAGATTTAGATAGAGCAATAGGTATGGCAGTATCTTATAAAGATTTTATTAACATTATAGAGAAGATGGGATATGAAGTAAAAGAAAGATATGGAAAGTTAAGTATAAGAAGAAGTCCATATAAAAGAAATATTAGAATTGAAAGAGCATTTGGTAGTGATTATTCTATAGATAGTATTAATACTAGAATTGAAAATACACACTTACCCAGAATACCTTTTATTGAATCATATAATAATGACTACAATTATAAAAAGGAATATAAAAAGAATAAAGCACACGGATTATATGGATTATTTAAACATTATTGTTATATTTTAAAAGTTTATCCAACTAAATATCCAAGAAAAGTTCTTCCAGTAAATATTAGATTAGATTTGAATAAAATGGAAGAAATATCAAATCAAACAAGACTGCTTGTAAGGGAAAAGATAGAAACCCATGAGCAGTTTTTATTTTATAAAGAACAGATAAATAGAGAAGTTCAAGAATTAGTTGGAAAAAAACATAACCTTTGGGTAAAGCATAAAAGAGTTAAAACAGAAGAAGAAAAGATATTAATTCGTAATCAAATAAATGAAATCACTAAAGAGTTAAAGGAAAAGCGAAAGGAGGTGGTTTTATGTGATGGAATAGAAAAAAGAAGTAAAGATATAGAAGAAAGTATCAAAGAACTTGACGAAAAAGGAAAGGAGAGAGATAAATGAATTCAAGTGAAGCTGCAGAGCAAATGGTCAAATTTTCTATTGAAGGAATTGAGATGTTATTAAGAGTAAGTGGAACTGGAGCAGAAAGAATAGCTGTTATGCTTTATACTATGGCGAAAGATAAACAAATGACAAAAGGTAAAACATCACTTAATAAGATGTTAAAATCTGGTAGTCCACTTCAAATATTTTCAGTTAAAGCAAGTGAACTTAAAAAGTTTGAAAAAGAAGCAAAAAAATATGGCATACTTTATACTGCTTTAATTGATAAAAATCTTCCTGATAATGATGGGATAGTAGATATTATGGTTAGAAGTGAAGATGCATCAAAAGTAAATCGTGTTGTTGAAAGATTTAAACTTGCTCAAACTGATAACATTACAATTAGAAATGAAATAGAAAAAGACAAGATGGAAGAAATGATGAAAGAAGCCAAAGAGAAAGGCATTCCAGTTATTTCTGATGAAGAAAAACTTGCTAATGATATATTAGCAAAACCAATTCAAAAGGAGAAAAACGAAATATCAAACCCCGATGTGGCAAAGACACAAAAACCTCTGTCAGAGCCCAACTTAGAGAACTTAAAGGTACAGGAAGGTGTTATTAAAGAAAATAAACCATCTGTTCGTAAATTACTTCAAAGATTAAAAGATGAAGTAAAGTATAGAAATGTTCCAAAAGATTATAGGGAAGCTATAAAAAAAGGTCAGGAGGCAATAGAAATAGATGTTAATAAAAAAACTAAAACAACATATTCTCCTGATGGTAAAGTAAAAAAACAAAAGTTTAAAAATGGAAAGGAAAGATAAATATGAAAGAGGAAACAAAAGCATCTTATGATAAAGAGGCATATATTAAAAAGAAAAGAGAACAGTTAGATAATGCTTATAAAACTATTGATGAGGGATTAGAAGAAATAACTACTAATCCTGATTTTTTTAAAGAGTATTTAGCAGTGCAAGGTAAGTTTGACTTATATACACCAAGAAATGCTATTTTAATTGCTAAACAATTACCTAATGCAATACAATTAAAAGAAATGAAAAGATGGATAGAAGATAATGTAAGTTTTAAAAGTAAGTATCCTAAAAAGATTGTTATACTTGATCCTAGAGAACCATACACTACTAAAGATGGTAGAACAATCAAAGGATATACTGCTAAAGAACTTGTAGATGTATCTGAAACTAATATGAAACCATATACTAAAAATTATGATAAAAAAATGATATTACAAGCACTACTACATGAATGCCCTATGGATGTTAAAAGTGTTGATAGTTTAGAAAATGACCTATCTTCTAAATGGGATACAGAAAATAAAGTCTTGTATTTATGCAGAAACGAAGATAGTAATATCGCATTTAAAACTGCAATAACAGAACTTGCTAAAATAAACATATATGATAATACAAAGGAAGTTGATAATGAAAAAGCAGAATGTGTAGCATATATGTTATGCAAAAAATATGGCTTTGATATTGGATTTGATAATATAGAAAAAATTACTGAAAGATTTAAAGGTATGGAGAAGAAAGATGTTGTAAATGAACTAACATCAATAAAAGAATCAGTTAAAGAACTTAATAAACAAATTAGTGATTATGTGCAAGAAAATGTAAAGCAAAAGAATAGAGAACAAGAAAGGTAATTATGAAAGATACAATAAAGTATGAATTTACAATATTAGAAAGTAATTTAATCATAAAATCACTCAATTTGTTAAGAAACTATTTATCAAAGCAAGAAAGATCCACAGAGTCTGTTGATGAAATAATTATTAAATTATCTGAATACGGGAAAATGGATATGGATAAGTATGAAATAGGTATTATTATAAACGCCTTAAATAATTATAGATATAAATTAAAAAGTATGAATGAGTCAAGAAGTGAAGTAAATGAGCTTTTGTTAAGATTATTAGATGATAGTGAAAAAGTTAGTAAAAAAAAAGTCCTTTCAAGGATAGTTACGAGAGATAATGGAAGAAGATAAAAAAAGACAAATAATAATCTTATCAATTATAGGCATTATTCCTATTATATGGATTGCACTTTTAGTAGCACCTTATTCTAATGATGGATTAATTAGTATAATTAAAAATAGTAATCAAATATTTAATAATCCATTTAATATTAAGATATGTGAGAATAGTTTGAATACTGTTCTTTTTTTATTACTTATATATATTGGTGGAATAGTTCTATACTTTTCTACAAGAAAAAATTATAGAAGAAATGAAGAATATGGAAGTGCTAAATGGGGAAGTGCAAAAAATATCTGCAAGAAGTATCAAGAAAAAAATAGTAATAATAACAAGATACTAACTAGAAATGTTGAAATAGGACTTGATGGTAAAAAGCACAGAAGAAATTTAAATGTTTTGGTATGTGGTGGTAGTGGTGCTGGTAAAACTAGATTTTATGCAAAACCTAATATAATGCAGTGTAATTGTTCTTTTGTAACATTAGACCCAAAAGGAGAAATATTAAGAGATACAGGTTATTTGTTAGAACAAAAAGGTTATGAAGTTAAAGTCTTGGATTTAATCAATATGGATAAGAGTCATTGTTATAATCCATTTGTATATTTAAAAAGTGATAATGATGTTCAAAGACTCGTAACTAATCTTTTCAAATCAACAACACCAAAAGGAAGCCAGAGTAATGACCCTTTTTGGGATACTGCTGCATCAATGCTTTTATTATCACTAATTTTTTATTTGTGGTATGAAGCACCAGAAGAAGAACAAAACTTTACCATGGTTATGGAGATGTTAAGAGCAGGAGATGTTAAAGAGGATGATGATATGTATTCTTCTCCACTTGATTTATTATTTGAAAATCTAGAAGAAAGAAATCCAGAACATATTGCTTTAAAGTATTACAAAGATTATCATTCTGGAAGTGCTAAAACATTAAAATCAATTCAAATAACATTAGCATCAAGATTAGAAAAGTTTAATTTAAGAAGTCTAGCAATGCTTACTATGACTGATGAATTAGATTTACCAAGTTTAGGAGAGAAGAAAACAGCATTATTTGCTTTAATACCAGATAACGATACATCATTTAATTTTATAGTAAGTATTTTATACACTCAATTATTTCAACAATTATTTTATTTAGCAGATCATAAATATGGTGGAAGTTTACCTATTCCAGTTCATTTTGTAATGGACGAATTTCCAAATGTTAGTCTTCCTGATGACTTTGAAAAAATTCTCTCCGTCATGAGGTCAAGGCAGGTTTCAGTATCTATTATTGTTCAGAATATAGCTCAAATTAAGGCACTTTTTGAGAAACAATGGGAAAGTATTTTAGGTAATTGTGATGAGTTTTTATATCTAGGTGGTAATGAACAAAGCACTCATAAATATGTTAGTGAACTTATGGGAAAAGAAAATTTAGATTTAAATACTTATGGTAAATCACATGGAAGAAATGGTAATTATTCAACAAATTATCAACAAACTGGTAGAGATTTAATGACACCAGATGAAGTTAGAATGTTAGATAACAAGTATGCAATTTTATTTATTAGAGGCGAAAGACCTATAAAGGATTTAAAGTATGATATTTTAAAACATCCTAATATAAGTCTTACTGCTGATGGTCATGCTCCATCATACGAGCATGGAAAAGTAGATAATGCTATTGCAACTATAACAGTTGATTATGATGTTCCAAGTTATGATTTTAAAGATATAGAAGTAATAGCAAATAATTACGAAGTAATATCTAGTGAAGATATGGAAAGTTATTTAAATAAAAAGAAAGGAAATGATAAAAATGAAGAACAAAAATAAAAGTATAGAAAAGAGAATTAAAAAAGGATATAAGATTTATGTATTAGCATTAATTGGAATAAGCAGTTTAAGTATGTTTACTCCAAATGTTTTTGCAGCTGATGACCCAATAGCAGTTGTAAATAATTTATCAGACTTTATATTTCAACTAACAAAGGTAGTAGGAGGAATTATTGCAGGATATGGAGTTGTTCAAATTGGATTATCCTTTACAAATCATGATCCATCACAAAGAGTTAATGGTGCTTTATTTTGTGTAGGTGGAATAATTGTTATGTGTGCTAAAGCTATACTAACAAGAATTGCTGGTTAAAAAGTATGGGTAGAAATTATTTTCTACCCCTTTTACTTTAATAGGAGGTGGAAAAATGTTAATATTAGCCAGTGGTAATTGGGTAGTAAACAACCTAGAAAATGCTATAGATACTTGGAATAGCAAGTTAAGTGAAATATGGCAGATAATTACACAGTCCCCAGAAACATTTAAAGGTGGAGCAATATGGCAAGTAATACTTAAAATAAATGGAGCAGTACAAGCAATAGGATTAGCACTACTTGTATTATTCTTTGTTGTAGGTGTTGTTAAGACTTGCAGTTCACTTGCTGATGTTAAAAAGCCGGAACACGCAATTAAATTATTTGTAAGATTTGCTATTGCAAAAGGAATAGTTACTTATGGATTAGATTTAATGTTATCTATTTTTAAAATAGTACAAGGTGTGATGTCAACAATAATGAAGTCAGCCGGTTTTGGTACTGTGTCTAAAACAATACTCCCACAAGAAATAGTTAAGGCAGTAGAAAGTTGTGGATTTTTTGAGTCTATTCCATTATGGGCAGTAACATTAATTGGAGGATTATTTGTAACAGTCTTATCATTCATAATGATACTTACTGTGTATGGCAGATTTTTTAAATTATATTTATATACTGCTATTGCACCAATACCTCTATCAACAGCTGCTGGAGAACCTACTCAAAGAATATGTGCAAGTTTTCTTAAATCATTTACTGCAGTATGTTTAGAGGGAGCAATAATAGTATTGTCTTGTATTATTTTTTCATTATTTGCATCTAGTCCACCAGTAGTTGATACAAATGCAGCTGCTGTAACTCAAGTGTGGAAGTATATAGGAGAACTTATTTTTAATATGCTAGTTTTAGTTGGAACAATTAAGATGAGCGATAGAGTTGTAAGAGAAATGATGGGATTATAGGGAGGCACTATGAATTATAGAATATTAAAAATAAAGAATGATATTGAATTATTTTTAAAAGATAATATAGAACATCAAAATAAACATATTGATTATATTTTATTTAATCCTAAAACTAATGATACTTATGTTTTGGCAAGTAATGGTTATGATGAGGCAATAGAATTTACCCCATATACTAAAAATGAAAGTGGTGGTTATACACAAGTACTAGAGTGGGATTATAACTTTGACTATTATATATATAATTATTTAGAGGAAGGTTTAAAAATAGGATATATGACTAATGAAGTTCATTATTCTATTTGGAACTCAATAGATGAGTTATATCCAACAGATATTGAATATAAAAATGGAGTTCAAGAATATTTACAATATTGTAAAGATAATAATATTACTAAAGAATATTTAGATATTAAAACAGGACTAGATACACCAGATATAATGAAATACTATAAAGAAAAGTATGTTAAAACTTTTGATTATTGGGAAACTGATTATGGCGATTTAAGATGTAGTGCAATTCTTTATGAAAATGGAAAAGCTAAAGCATATATTATTGCTAGTTATGATGAAGATATAGAAAATGTAGAAGATTTGATTTATAAAGATTTTGACAAATATTTAGAATTACCAAAGATATCTAAATGCTCTAAACTATTGCAAAAAATCTATGATAATGTTTGTGAGTCAAATGCTTCAATATGTTATGTTTCAAAAGAAGATTGGGATGAGTATTATATTAATTTTAATGAAAAAGACATTGAAAAATTAAAAGAAGATATAAAAAAATATCATTTAGAAGATGTTATTACAATAAATGATTATGATTACAAAATTATAGGTTGGGGAGATTTAGAAACTAGATTTAATGATGATAGAAAATTAGAAAAAAATAAGAATAAAGATAAGGAGCGATAATTAAATGAATAGAAAATTAGATAATGGAATGTTTGTAGTAGATGTAGGTTATAGAAATGATATTCCAGTTGCACTCGTAGAAAGGCAATACAAAAATACTGTTGAATATATAATTGCATTTAACTATGAAATTGAAAATAATAAAATGACTTGGGGATATGGTTATTACTATGATAAAAATCTAGGTAAAGCTATGGATGATTTTAAGAAAGTATTAGCAGGCAAAAATCTTGCTGATACTTTTTCTAATAAGAAGAGGAGTGATAAATTATGCAATACGAGATAAAGGATAATAAAGTAATTATTGATAAAGATACCTTTAATGAAGAAAACGAAATACAATATTTAAACTTTGTTTTAGGTTATGATCTTCTTAATGATTTTTATAAAGACTCTATATATCCAGAATGCGATGTTAATTATGATTTTAGTGATTACTTATCAAGAAAGTTTATTAAAAGTGATGAGTATCAAGATACAAAATATTCTACTTATGAAATGTTAGAGAAGTGGCTAAAAAATAATATAAAAACTATAAAAAAAGAATATGAAGAGTTTATAGGCAAAACAAAAGACATATATGTAGTTGGTAACTATATTTGCACAGTAGATGATTATAACTATGATAATCCTAAAGAAAGTATTGTTATGATTTATAAAAACAATAAAGACTATAGGAATGGAGATTATTTAGAACAAGTATCATTATCAAACGATAATATAAGAAAAAATATCAAAGATTATATAACTGATACTTACAATGTTAAAAACTATAAGGACTATGAGAGGTAGTATATGAGTAGAGAATTGTTTAAAAGTATGGTTTATAAAGATGGTAAGGTTTATACAAGACAATGTAGTAATAATGTTAATCCTAAAAATTATAGCAGAGAAGAAAATAAAGGACTTACTAGATTATATCAAGAAAAGGGACAACAAGATTTTGAAAAGTTTTTTATAACAAATTTACTATTAGAGGGTTCTGTAGAAATATTAAATGGTAGTAATAACACTTTAAGAAGATTAAATTATATCGCTAATTTATTATGGAAAGATAAAGAGTTTATAAAATTAAGAAATAAAGAAGATGAAATATTCACTAAATCACTTCATGCTAAAACAGAAGAAGAAAAAAGCAATGCTCATATAGAATACAAAAAGATTAAGGAAGATATAGCAAAATATGTATCTTCCTTTTATGATAATCACACAAGACTAATTAAAAACATAGAAAGGAGCAGGTAAATATGGAAAACAGAAGAAAGGTTGAAATGATTAAAAATAAATATCCAGTAGGTACACGAATTAGACTAAATTATATGGATGATAATTATTCAGTTCCTAGAGGTACTTGTGGAACTGTTGAATATGTAGATGATGAGGGACAAATTGGAATGAAATGGGATAATGGTGGAACTTTATCACTTATTTATGGTGTTGATAGTTTTGATATTATTGAAAGTAAAGAATTAAATCATAATTCTTCAAAAAAGAAAGATGAAAGGGGAAGATAGAATTGGAAGTAAAGATAAATAGAGAAATAAGAAATTACACAGAACATTTATTTTTTGGATTATCAATAAGGCAATTTATATGTTCAATATGTGGTTGTTTGGTAGCAGTAGGACTATATTTTATATTTAGTCCTATTTTTAATAAAGAGATAACATCATGGATTTGCATTATAGGAGTCATACCTTTTGCAGGGATTGGCTTTTTTAAATATAACGGAATGAATTTAGAAGATTTTGTTATAACATGGATAAAATCTGAAATACTTATACCTAAAAAATTAAAGTTTGTGTCTGAAGATATGTATTATGAAATGACTAAAAACATTATAGAAAATAAGGAAAGAGAGGAGTTTAATAGAGATGATAAAATCAATCAATAATTTAAAGAAACAGGAAAAAGATAACTTCAATATTCCAAAGTCTATACAACAAGTAATACCTATTCAAAGAGTGTGGACTGATGGAATATTTTTAGTTGGTAAGAATAAATATTCGCAAACATTTAAGTTTACCGATATAAACTATGCAGTAGCATCAAAAGAGGATAAAGAGGCAATGTTTTTAGAATATGGAGAATTGCTTAACTCTTTTGATAGTGGAGCAACAACTAAAATAACGATAGCTTTAAGAAGAATAAATAAGAAAGATTTTGAAAAAGAAATACTATTACCGTTTAAAGAAGATGGATTAGATATTTACAGACAAGAATATAATCAAATGCTACTTGATAAAGCAGTAAATAGCAATGGAATGGTAAGAGAAATATATTTAACTATTTCAGTATTTAAGAAAAGTATAGAAGATGCTAGAAATTATTTTAGAAGAGTATCAACTGATATAGTATCTCATTTAGCAAAACTAGGTAGTAAATGTATAGAACTTGATGCAATAGAAAAGTTAAGAATATTACATGACTTTTATAGAATAGGAGAAGAAATAAATTATAATTTAGATATAAAAGATTTTATGAGAAAAGGATATAACTTTAAAGATTATATATGCCCTGATGGATTTTCATTTAAAAAAGATTATTTTGAAATGGGTAAAAAATATGGCAGAGTTTTATTTCTAAAAGAATATGCAAGTTATATAAAAGACTCTATGATTTCAGAACTTACAGATATGAACTCTAATATGATGATGAGTATTGATATTATACCAATACCTACTGATGAAGCAGTAAAAGAAGTAGAAAATAGATTACTTGGAGTAGAAACTAATATTACCAATTGGCAAAGAAAACAAAATGCTAATAATAATTTTAGTGCAGTTATTCCTTATGATTTAGAGCAACAAAGAAAAGAAAGCAAAGAGTTTTTAGATGATTTAACAACAAGAGATCAAAGAATGATGTTTGCTAATTTAACTCTTGTTATTACTGCTGATACAAAAGAACAATTAGATGCAGATACCGAAACTATACTTATTACTGGAAGAAAACATTTATGTCAAATAGCACCTTTAACTTATCAACAAATGGATGGACTAAATACAGCACTTCCTATTGGTGTTAGAAATATTAAAATATTAAGAACACTTACAACTGAAAGTTTATCTTCTCTAATGCCATTTAGAGTACAAGAAATTATGGATAAAGGTGGAATATATTATGGAGAAAATGCAATTAGTCATAATTTAATAATGGTAAATAAAGCAAACTTACAAAATCAATCATCATTTTTACTTGGAGTACCCGGTAGTGGTAAAAGTTTTAGTGCCAAAGAACTTATAGTATTTTTAGCACTTTCAACGGATGATGATATTATGATTTGTGACCCAGAGGGTGAATACTCGGCATTAGTTAAAGCACTAGGTGGGGAAGTAATAGAAGTATCAGCAAGTAGCAAAGACCATATAAATCCAATGGATATGGTAGAGGGGTATGGAGATGGACTTAATCCTGTTATTGATAAATCAGAGTTTGTGCTTTCATTGTTTGAACAATTAGACAAAACCGGATTAGGTCCAAGGGAAAAATCAATAATAGATAGATGTACTCAACTAACTTATGATGAATACCATAAAACTGGAATTACTCCAACTCTTATGACATTAAGAGAAAAACTGCTAGAACAGCCAGAAAAAGAAGCAGGGGAACTTGCTTTAACTCTTGAAATGTTTACTAATGGTAGTTTAGATGTGTTTGCTCACGAAACTAATGTAAATATTAGTAGTAGAATAGTAAGTTATGATATTTATAAACTTGGTAAGCAGTTAAAAACAATGGGATTATTAGTTATAACAGATGCAATGATAAATAGAGTATCAGATAATTTTAAGAAAGGTAAAAGAACTCATATCTTTATAGATGAGATTCATGTATTATTTGAAAATGAATATTCTGCAACATTCTTTAATAGTGCTTGGAGGCAATTTAGAAAAAGAAATGCTTATCCAACTGCAATTACTCAAAATGTGCAATATTTATTATCTTCAGTAGATGCTACTACAATGTTATCTAACAGTGAGTTTATAGTAATGCTAAATCAAGCATCATCTGATAGAAAGGAGTTAGGAGATTTGCTTAATATTTCTAAATTACAAATGTCTTATATAACTAACTCTGATGCAGGATGTGGACTTATTAGATATGGTAGTAGTCTTGTCCCTTTTGTTAATAAATTTCCAAAGAACACTAGATTATACAAACTTATGACTACTAAACCGGGTGATTAGTATGTCAGAAATAAAACAAAGAGAAAAAGTAAAAGGAACAATAAAAACACTAGATAAGGGGAAGATTGCAGTTGATAAAGCAAAATCTAGTATAGTTGGTATTAAAGAAAAAAGTGAAAATAGTTATGGTAATACAAATGAAAATAATGCAAATGAGTATGCAGTAAATAGACTTAGTGCTGGTGGAAAATTTGCAGTGTATAATTCTAGTAAAATTAAAACGAAAGGTAATAATGCAGTAAGAGATACAAAAAATAATATTATTAAGACAAAGAATACGATTAAAACTATTAAATCTAAACTAACTGAAAAAAAGAAGATTAAGGAAGTTAAAAGTAAAATTAAAACAAGTAAGAAAGTTGTTAAAGATACAGCAAAGGTTACTAAACAAACTATTAAAACAACAGAAAAAGCGAGAAGATTAGCAGTTAAAACCATAAAAACTACCTATAATGGAATTAAAGCAGGATTTAAGGCAACTGTATCAGCAGTTAAAGGGATTATTGCAGGAACAAAAGCATTAATCTCTTTACTACTTGCTGGTGGTTGGATTGCGGTTATAATTATAATTATCATTTGTCTAATAGGACTTATATGCACATCTTGGATGGGAATATTCTTTTCAAGTGAAAGTACAGGCACTGTTCCAATGAGTAGTGTAGTTAAAGAAATAAATAAAGAAATGGCAGAAAAGATAGTTGAAATACAAAATAATAATCCTCATGATGATTATAAGATAGAATCAGACCGAGCAGAATGGAAAGATGTTCTTGCTATTTATACTGCTAAAGTAACAAAAGGTAATAATTCGGCAGATGTTATTACTATGGATGAAAAAAAGAAACAAGAATTAAAAAAAATATTTTGGGATATGAACATTGTTAGCTATGAAGTTAAAGATGAAAATAAAGATACAACTTATGAAATAAGTTTTGATAATTCACAAGAAAAAATGACTAAAAAAGTTTTGTATATCAAAATAACTCATAAAACAGTAGATGAAATGATGAATATATATTTCTTTAACTCAATGCAAAAAGAACAAATAAAAACCTCTTTAAGTGATGAATATGCGAGTATGTGGTCATCTGTTATCTATGGAACACCTGTTGGCAGTCCTGATATGGTACAGATTGCATTATCACAAGTTGGTAATGTTGGAGGAGAGCCATATTGGAGATGGTATGGTTTTAATTCAAGGGTAGAGTGGTGTGCAGTATTTGTTAGTTGGGTTGCTAATCAAAGTGGATATATACAATCTGGTATTATACCTAAATTTTCTGGCTGTCAAACAGGAATAGATTGGTTTAAAGCAGTGGGAGAGTGGCAAGAAAAAGGATATACACCAAAAGCAGGAGATATAATATTTTTTGACTGGGAAGTAGATGGAAAGGTTAATCATGTAGGAATAGTTGAAAAAGTAGAAAGTGGCAAAGTATATACAGTAGAAGGTAATTCTACTGATGATACTTGTAGGCAAAAAGAATATTCTTTGAATAGTAAAGTAATATTTGGCTATGGAACACCTGCATACTAAAAGGAGAGCTGTTGCTCTCCTTATTTTTTTTTGTTTAGAAAGTAGGATTTTTTTACTGCTAATTTACTACTACTTAATTATTAGTTATTGTTTTTTAAAAAATTGTAAATAACTGATAATTTTAAGATAATCCATAAAAATGCTCTTGTAATATCTTTCTCTTCAATTTCAGAAGAAAGTCCATATTCATTTATGGTATCATAATGCACAGGCAATTTTAATTTTCTATTATCATTTCTAAATAATTTATTTAATAGATCATCAACTATATATTCTGCACTATCTTCTATTACATAATATTTATTATCATTATCTTGTTTGTGTGAATAACTAAAAAAGTCTAAGACTTCTTCAATGTTATAATTATTATCTTTAATTAGATTATAGTTATTCATTTCTTTAATTTCAGATAAATAAAAGTTTATTGTATCTTCTATTATTTGTTTTTGTTCTTTACTGCTTTTATTGTTAAAGTTTGGGATTACATCTAATAATTCATAATGATAAACAATACTTCTTATTTTTGAAATCCTTTCATCAAAACAATTTACTACATTTACTACTTCATTATCTTTAATTTCTTTTTTCATTAGTTTTAGCTCCTTTTTTTAAACATTACCTACTTTCTCACACAGATTACGTCTTTTTTCTTCCTTATATTATAATATACTATCCATAACTTACTACACAGTTGGTATGGTTAAAAATTCTATAACTTATTACAATAGTAGTAAGTTAGAAGCAAGGAAGTGATGATTATTAAGAGTAAAAATTATTATGAAAATCAATCTCGTAAAATATTAGCAAATAATATCATCTATTTTAGAATTAGGAAAAATTGGTCACAAGAAGATTTTGCCGATGAACTTGGAACAACTCCTACTTATGTTTCTAGTTTAGAAAATGCTAAAAGAAATGCACGAATTGATTATATAGGTCATATTGCTGATACTCTTGGAGTTTCTATTGAAGATTTATTCGTAGAAAGACCAACTGTTACTAATCACCGAATACCTAGACGATAAGAATACTAGATGGTATTCTTTTTCTATGTGCCAAGTACATTATAACACCAAAAATCAACTATTTCATTTAAATTGGAACAATTTGCTTGAAAAATAAGTAAATTTATTAAATTATCAAAAATCTTATGCTATAATAGTAATTGACAAGATAGGAGGAAGAAAATGAAAAAATCAGAAATGATAGAAGCTTTAGCTACTAAAACAGGTTTAACAAAATCAGAATGTGAAAAAGTGTTCAATGCTACTTTTGATCTTTTCAAGGATGAATTAGCTAAAGGAGAAAAAGTTTCAGTTGCAGGATTTGGAACATTTAAAATTACTGAAAGAGCAGCTAGAGATGGAAGAAACCCATTAACCGGAGAAAAGATTAGAATCAAAGCATCTAAGTCAGTTAATTTTAAAGTTGGCTCTGAATTTAAAAGCAAAATTAACTAATTAGCTAGTAAGATAAGTAAAAGGTTTTGTCTTATTTTTTGCTAAAATTAAAAGAAGTAATTTTTAACTATTTTACTTCTTTTTTAATTAGTTTAGCATGAACTACCATTTTTTCGTTATTATTATAACAAGTTGATAAGGTAAGTATATTATCTGTTGCTGTAACATTTGTATTGAAATTATGACTACTTCTATTTTTAATCATATCCAAGAAGTTTTGATATTCTGTATCATCATCAAAATCCGTTTTCAAGTAATCACTAGTAGTAGGTATATGATATACACTAAATATTTGCCATAAACTATTTTCTGTTTCAGTAGATATTTTAATAACAAAATTATCTGTATTATTAAGCCAACCATTGTTTAAAACTTTTCTTAATGTTCCAAACATTGTTTTATCGGTTCTTCCATGAGCATATATAATTGTATTCTTATTATTAGTATTGTTGTTTCTATAATCCAAAAATACCCATCCTGCTGCATTATATGATTTATTAAAACTATGTGTAAGATAATATTTGTTATCATTTGCTTGAACAAAAGGATAATTAATATTTGTACCATTTACTTTCACCCAACCAACAACATCTGGATTTGTTCTTTTTAAAACATTAAAATCAACATTTATCATATTCATATTTATATAATCCCAATAAGGATTTTCTTTAGGTGGTTCTTCAACTGGTTCTATTATCTCTGTATTTTCAGTATCTTCAACCTCATCTACATCTATATCTTCTTGAATATTTGTAATTTCTTCGTTAGTTTTATTAGAATCTATTTTCCATTTAACTATATTAAATATAGATATTATTAAGGTTATGATAAGTGCAGTAACTATTAAAATAATTATTACATTCTTCCATTTAAGTTTTCTTTTCTTTTTATTCATATAATTTATTCCTTTATAAGTGGATTAAAATTTTCAATAGCTTCAACTAACTTTGGATGTTCAATAACAAAATGTATAGTTGGATTAGAACTTTTTGAAATAATTACATAATGATTTTTAATAAATGTTATAGTTATATTTTTAAATGTCTTGTTATCTACATAGTTTATTTCATAATTATTTACTTTTGTTGTGTATTCATTAGTTTGTTTCAAATGTTCCATATACTCTTTATAGGTATAATTTATTTTTTTATCTATGAATAAATTATTTAGAGAAAGTGATGGAGTATCATTTTTAAACTCATTTTCTTTTATTACATAAATATAATCGTTAACTTTATTATTTTTGAAAATATTATTCATATATTTTAGTTCTTCATTCTTATATCTGATTATTTTATCAATATCAGTTTTAGAAAGTTTATTTCTTTTTAATATTTTAATTAGTAGTTCGTCAGTTATTGTAAATAATGGTAGAGCAGAAAGATATCTTGTCCTATCACATATTATATTTTCATCTTTTTTAAGAAATAATTTATATTCTCTTATATTATTTTCTTTATAGATTTCCATAAGTGGTTTTGCTTTTTTAAGAAGTAAATCACTTTTTTCTTTATAGTATCTAATTTCATTTTTATTAGTTGTTAAATAATACATTCCTTTATTATGATAACCTTTGATACATTCTCCAGTTAATGCAACCGTTCCCGAAACATAGTTAAAATGATTATAAACATTATTTCTTGAGTCTTTTAAATAGTATGGAGATATTTGTCCAGTCATATAAATAGGTATCCAACTTTCTAATCCTAACATCATTTCATTAAAAGGTCTATCAACATTGTGGATAATATTTAAGTGATGTCCTTTTTTTAGACACATTGCGATTGCAAACATCCATTTTTTACCAAATTCAGTATCTTCTGCCATATCTTCCATTGGCATATCACTACACATAAAAATATCTTCTTTTGACTTTGACAAAACAGTTGCTTTAAAGAAGTTTAATTCTCCTTCTTTCATTTCTTCCAGTCCGTAATAATGTCTTGATTTTGCTTTATAAAAAGGAATACTAGGAACTTTTAATTTATCAAACTTTATTACTTTTATATAATCATCTAAATTAAAAGAATCAAGATTATACAAAAAATCAGATACTTGGCTTTTAACTGGAGTTGCTTCACTTGTTAACCAAGCAAATAGAGTGTTATAAAATTTATTATTTGCTAAGTCGCTTTTTTTGCAACCAATAATAGCAGATAGGTTATTTATATCATCAGGACTTTTATATCTGTTGAAAATATAAGTGCATATTTTATTAGAAAACTCTATTGGATTAGATGGTCTAGCTTTACCATATCTTATTCTTGAAATATGTGAGGCATCAAATACAATATATTTTGACATTTCATGAGTATTGATATTAAGTGATGTTATTAAAGTATTTAGATTATTACTAAAAGTAGTATAGTCAAAGTCATCATTTGGAAATGTACTATTAAAGTCATTTACTATTTTATCAAGAGTATATTTGCTTTTTCCTTTTTCTTTGGCAATATTAAAAAGAGCAGTTGTTAATTTTTTAAGTTGTTCACTATTTTTTATAGGAGTTCTTTCACCACTTCTATATCTACATATAACTGATCCAGTTAATCCTGATTCTATTGACAATTTTTTTGCAGTGCAGTCTAATTCTTTTAAATATCTGTTTAAAACTTCATTAAATTTCATAAGTTATCACTTCCTTAAAGATTATTATACTATAATTTTTTAATAATAAAAATAAGTTTCCACCAAAAACATTGATTTTTAAGGCAACTCTATTGCCTTGCTTAATTTTTTTACTTATAATAATAAATAGGAAGGAGGAGTGCGATTCTATGAAGATTGGAAAATTAAATATTTCCAAAAAAATTCTTATTGTAATTGGTGTCGTTGCACTTGTTGTTATTGGAGGAACTATTTTACTTACTAAGGGTGGTAGTAAAGGTAAAGGAATACTATACAATCCAGATAAAAATATTAAAATAGTTAAATCAGAGGCAAGTCAAATAGAATTTGAAGATTTTAGTAATGGTGATATTACTCTTAAAAAGCCAAAGG